>VFQT010000034.1_pt1 | contig 225987 bp, 171 predicted proteins | sample 3512381 | NCBI WGS metagenome assembly VFQT01 (sample SAMN10412376, study PRJNA504923) | tailings metagenome | isolation source: Relicate 2 Philex TSF3 active mining site | place: Philippines: Tuba, Benguet | collected 2017-08-29
CCGAAGTGGGGAATTCTAATTGTCGCCAGGGGGGAGGAATAATTGTCGTTGAACAGAGGTCGGCGCAGACGATCTCGCTCATCCGGCTCGCGTCCTGAAACGAATTGTTGAGGTGGAATTTCGTAAGCCCCAAGGCGCGCTGGCCCTTGCGGAACCGATTCACCCGGATGGTGAGCGCCGGGAGATCATCGATGTCCCGTGCGGATCCGGCCGCGCCCTTGATGTGGATTCCCACAGAATCCCAGCTGTTTGTACCGACCCGGAGGGTGGCCTGAACGGGTTTCCGGGGATCCTTCCGCAGAGACTGGATGCCGGATCGGTCCACCTGGAGTTCGAACTTGCGGATCGGACCTGAAAAGAGGGCGTCGGACTCGGGATCAGACTGGAGCGGGCGTCCAAGGACCCTGGATGCCGGATCGGTGATGAGGAAGAGCCAGAGGATCAGGGAGAAGTGCCTGAGGCGCATGCGCATGCAGTGGGTGTGCCGCTGAGATTGCCGCAGGAATATCATGGGTCTACCTGCTGATTCCGCGCGGCCAGGTGAATGGGAACTCCGGTGGAAACGGGGTTCTGAAGTGGAGCCGGCTGTCGGGATTGAACCGACGACCCACGGTTTACAAAACCGTTGCTCTGCCGCTGAGCTAAGCCGGCTTAACTGTCTTTCCATCAACTGTTTACGATGGAACTTGTTGTGGATTGACAGGTGTAATGCCTACCAAAAAACTACCAACAAACGCCCGTCCAACGCCATCAACACATCCATCGTGCCGAGACTGAACCCAAGTGCCAACACCAAGTTGAGACGCCACACGAGTTCGGAACGAATCCGGGACGAGTTTCCCATCGTACGAACCGTCCAACGCCGAAATGGTGTCGTCGCCTATCGTGTAGACTGTCGGTCCAAGGGATGGATCGGACAGGCGATCTATGAGTACCCAACCCGAAAACAGGCGTTGGAGCAGGCACGGAAGATTGCCGAGGCCGTCAAGGCACGTGGAGTGGATACCACCAGTTCAGCAATCGTGTTTCAGGACACCGGTGAATTGTCCGAGTGGAACACACAACTGGCCACTCACGGAAAGACACTGAATGACGCCCAGAAAAGACAATTGGTGGAAGTATTCCACTTGAGTTTTAGGAGGATGACTCTGTTAAAGATTGTCTTGAGTAAATAAGACTCCCCCCACTTTATCCAAAGACAAACACTGGAAAATTCAATAAACACCAGAATTGTTGAGGTTAAAGACCCTTGTGATGGGGAACCTTTAACCTCAACAAGCCTAAAAAATTCATCAAGAAAACCAGATGCTCTAAAGAATATTGATGCTTGATAGTGAATTGAGAAATTGATGCTGTAGGTGGAATAAGCAAATGACAGTGTCCCGTGAAGATGCTTCGTAGTAGCAAATCGGAGCCAATTAGAGGTTCGGTTTGATTCGTTTTCTATCAGGTTTGAGAGAATTTCAGGGGTTGGATTGGATGCATCAAAACTGTGAAAGTGCCAAAACAGGCCGTAAATCGGTGTTTTGGGTGTAGATGTTCTCAGTTCTGAACTTGGCACGGAGAGTGATCCCTAGGGCCGTTCCCTAAGGTGGGAAGAAAATAGTGCTAGCAACTAACATCAACACAAATAAAACTAACCTATGAAGTGAAAGAAGAATCTCTATGCCCTAGCGATTGCTGGCGCTTGTGCCACATCGACATATGCCGTTCCGAATTACGGAATTACATTTTACATCAATGAGGTCGGATCTGATGTGGTGATGACATCTTCGAGTCCTAACGGTTTGAGTCTTTTGGGGCTTACTCAACAAGGCAGTGCTTCTATTTCTATGTCGGAGTTGATACCGAATATGGCTTTCCTAACAATAGGGACTGGAAGTTTCACCTTCTACACATCGTCAACATTAACGCCCGCTGGCATCGGATCGGGTGGTTATCAACAGAGCACGGTAAGCGTGCGGTGAACCCCATGGTTCCCTGGGTGGTGGGGAGTTGGTGATGATATGGGATGCTTTCGGAGGAATGCCGACGCCGGCGTCGGCGCAATCAGAGTGAGATTGAGGAGTTGGTTCTGGAGTTTCGCCGGTCGGGGCTGACCCAGAAGGAGTTCGCCTGGCAGGTCGGCGTCCACCCTTTGAGCGTGGCCCGTTGGATCCGGACCACATCGGCCGAAGCGGTTCCAGACCACGCCCCTGGAGGCAGGCCCACACCGGCATTGCCCTCGCAGTTCGTAAAGGTCCGGGTCCGAACCAATCAGCCACCCGTGGAGAACGCTGCGGTGGACGAGTGGCCGGAGGTTGTGGCTCCCAGCGGCTGGAGATTGCGGATTCCGCCCGGATCCCGGGCGGAGTGGGTCGGCCAACTCCTGGCTCAGCTGCCTCGATGCTGAGCTTCCTCTCCAACACCCGGGTGTACCTTGCCGCCGGAGCCACTGATCTGAGGAAGTCGTTCGATACCTTGGCGGGGGTCGTGCGCGACTCGCTCCGGCTCGATCCGCTCTCGGGTCACCTCTTCGTCTTTGCCAACTCCCGTAGGAACCGCATCAAGATCCTGTTCTGGGACAACACAGGGTGGTGGGTCTGTGCCAAACGGCTCGAGGCCGGGACACTGGCTTGGCCGGTGTCGTCGAGTCGGTCGATCGAGCTCTCGGGCGAGGAGTTGCTGCTGCTCCTGGGGGGCATTGATCTTTCGAAGACGCACCGGCGCCCGTGGCTCAGACGCAGCCCGGATAAGGGATCCTATGATCGGCTTTTTGGGACCCTCAAAGGCTGTGAAAACCGGGTCGGTTCGAGGGATCAAGAAACTGAATAAACATCAATAAATACGGGCCTTCTGGCAACGTTGTTGCTACGCTTTTTGGCGTGGTGATTGCCCCAGATTCAACCCCCGCAACCCTCGAGGAAGCGGTCGCTCTTCTGGGGCGGTTCCAGGAGCAATGGAGCAACGAGAAACGCCTGCTGGAACTGCGCATCTAGTCCCTCGAACACCGCCTCTTCGGCTCCAAGTCGGAGAAGCTCCCGATCGAGGACAACCAATTGGCGCTGATCGACGAGGTGTTTGCCCCGGCCGAACCGGCAGCGACCCAGGATGTGGTCGTGGTTCCCGACGTGGAGAAGCGTGCCGCCAAGAAGCCGGTGCGCAGGCCGCTGCCGGAGCACCTTGAGGTGGTGGAAGAGCGCCTGGAGCCCGCCGACACCACCTGCAGCCACTGCGGCCGTAAGCAATGCCTGATCCGTGAGGAGTCCTCCGAACGTCTGGATCTCATCCCGGCCCGGCTGATCCGCCGCCGGACGGTCCGACCGGTATACGCCTGCAATGCCTGCAAGGATCAGAGCCCGGTGCAGGTGCCGATGCCCGCGCAGGTGATCGACAAGGGGATCTGCGGTCCGGGCCTTCTGGCCCATGTGGTTCTTTCGAAGTATCTCGAGCACCGGCCGCTGTACCGGGTGCAGCAAGAACTCACGCGTTTTGGCGTGGAGATCACGCGGACGACGCTGGCCGATTGGGTGGCGGCGACGGCCACGGCCCTCGAGCCTCTCTACCGTCTGGTTCGCGACGATCTCCTGGCCGGCAGTTACCTGCAGGTGGACGAGACCCCGGTGCACGTGATGGACCCGGAAGTCGAAGGTCGAACAGCGACCGGCTGGTTGTGGGTGTATGCCCGACCCGGAGGCGGAGTGATCTTCGACTTCCAGAAGAGTCGAGGCCGGGATGGTCCAGATCAGATGCTGAAGTCGTTCGCGGGAACCTTCCAAAGCGACGGGTATGGCCTATACGAATCGTTGGAACGGGATCGATCGGATCTGCGTCGGGTGGCCTGTTGGGCCCATGCACGGCGGAAGTTCCACGAAGCCCTGACCGACGATGGACCGCGTTCCCGCCAGATCATCGCCCTGATCGCTCCGCTGTACGGCATCGAGAAGGTGGCTCGTGAGAGCGGCCTCTCGCCCGAGGCCCGGAAGGAACTGCGGCAACAGAAGGCTCCCTCGATGTTGGAGCGGCTGCATCGCCACCTGCTGGAGTTGGACCCTGCCCGAGTGGGTTCGCCCGTGTTGCCCAAGAGCCCGCTGGGCAAGGCGATCCGTTACACTCTGAGCCAGTGGGAGGCATTGGTGCGGTACCTCGAGGACGGCCGATACGAGATCGACACGAATCTGGTGGAGAACGCCATCCGGCCCAGCTGTGTGGGCAAGAAGAACTGGCTTTTCATCGGCCACCCGGACGCCGGCTGGCGCAGCGCGGCGATCTACAGCCTGCTGATCACCGCTCGCCGGTATCGGTTGGACCCCGCGGCTTGGCTGACCGACGTGCTGCGCCGGATCCCAACCTGCACCCAGGCCCACCTGCCTGAGTTGCTGCCCTGGAACTGGAAGCCTCAGGCGGCCTGACCGCTGAGGTGGACCGGGGAACTGAGGCTGGCGGACGTCCGCGACAAACCCGGAACCATCACACCCTCACGCCGGCGTGAGAACCACGGGGTTCACCGCACGCTTACTCTGGATCCGTTGCGGGTTGCGGACCCGTGAAGGCCGTCGGGGTCCGCTCGCGCGTCGGGTAAACCTGGCCAACCCGGGAAATCTGCCCAGCCCTCGCGGGGAAGATGGGGACCGGAGGGACCCGTTCCCTACCTTGGGGTGGGCGCTGCCGCGTCCAGTGCCGCAGAGCACTGCGTCACCCACCCCTGAGCGCAAAAGAGGCTATTGGGCGTAGATCTGTTTGCCGTGCTTGAAGGTTCGGACCACCTGGATGTCCTTGATGGTGTCCGGATCCACCTTCAGCGGATTGCGGTCGAGCTCCACCAGATCCGCCAACATGCCGGGACGAATCATGCCCTTGCTCGATTCCTCCCGGTATTGGTAGGCCGCATTGCAGGTGAATCCTTGCAACGCCAAATAGGGGTCAACACGCTGTTTGGGCCCGAGCGTCTTCCCTGAAAAAGTCTTTCGATTCACAGCGGACCACATCGAAAAGAGAGCATTGGGACCGGATGAGGGAGAGTCGTTGTGGATGGCAGTCCTGACCCCCTGCGACTGGGCAGAATGGAGTGGGTTTATGTTCTCTGCCCTCTCGGCACCCAGAATCTTCGGGTACACGTCACCGTAGAGCCAGGTGTGATTGACCAGCAGGATCGCCATCACCTTCAGTTTCTTGTATTTTACGAGCTGATCTTCGCGAACGAACATTGAATGGGAAATGACGGGTCGCCGATCTTCCGTAATGCCTGTCTCTTGGATCGCTTTTTCAAGCGCCGCCAATGTCATGTCGATTCCAGCGTCTCCGTTGCTGTATGCAAAATATTGGATGTTATTTTTATATGCAAGTTGTGCGCATTGATCAATGAGGCTCTGCGGATAGTATTGAAAGCCCCGCCATCCTTCTCCGAATCCCGTTGTATCCAGAAACGGTTTCGTGAAATAGCCCAGGCGAAGCTGGGGCGCTCCATCGGTGGGAACCATCATGCCTGCCACCTTAAATCCTCTATCCCCTCCGCTGTAGGAACCGAATGGATATTCTGGATTGGTTTTCAACAGTTGATCCACCACGTCAAAGGTCGGCAACGCAATCAGATCCAGTGCAACCACCTTTCTATCAATTGCCAACCGCATCATGCGGATGTCGTTCGGTGTTGCTTCATAGCTTTGCGCGGTTGTGAAGCCATTCGAGGTGAAGACGGATTCCGCTTTGCGGTAGGTTTTCAGGGTCAACGCCTCGGAGTACTGCCCCAACGCCCTCGAAAAGGCATCCATGTAGGGCATTCCGACCAGTTCGCCGGTGAGCTTCCCGGTCTTTGGGTCACGGACAATGAATCCCGAGACCGCTTTCGTGGATTCTGTAATACCCAATTTTTTCAACCCGGCAGAATTGATCAGCCCGGTGAGCGTCGAAATGTTCGCACAGAGAACGGGTTGGTTTGGAAAGGCCTCGTCGAGGTCGGACAAGGAAAGTGGGCCGTCTGACAATACGGCGTCAGCGTATCCGGTGCCAATGAGCCAACCATTGAACGGTTTCCCTTCCCTGCGCAGTTTCCCGATGAGTTGGGCTTTGGTTGCGGGTGGGTTTTCTGAGAAATACCCCAGATTGACGCCGAGGGTGTTCTGCGCGACCAGCGCAAAGTGTCCCCAAGTATCAATGAATCCCGGCAACAAGGTATGGCCTTTCAAGTCCCTCAAAATGGGTTTGGGACCTGCCGCGGCCAAGGCCTCCTCTTTTTTTCCAGTGAATGTGATTCGATCCCCTTTGACGACAATGGATTGAACGTAATTGGGCGTCTCCCCTGCCATTGTGAGGATATCGCCATTGAAATAGACCGTTGCGGAATCCGCAGCGGATTTCAATGAGCCCAAACCAAGAGTGGAGCAGAGGATGAAGTGTAAAAATCTCATCGTGGAAGCAGAACGAGTTCGTTGTGGAGAATGTGTGGGTTCCTGGGGTGGTTTTTGTCGGACAGATCCTGTTGTACGGTTGGGGTCCCACCAACGGGCCAAAGCTTCCTGAAACCGCGGACCTTGTGTGGAGCGGATCTGGCGTCCACGGAACAGCTCCCCGCCTTGGGTTAGGTGGATCTGCTGGATCCTGGAGTCGTGGATGGACTTGCAAAGAGCGGCCCCGACAGAACGGGGTACAGCCTCAACCCGTCCAGAGTGCCGCGGTTGAGTCCCAACGCCAATATCAAGCTGGGACGCGGGGGCAGGGGGGCGGATTCCAGGCTTCAGGACCGCCACAGGCTCAAGGTGTGATCAGGGGTCTTCGGGTGAGGATCGCGTGGACGGCAAATGCCATGGAGATCACGGCGGGAAGCAGGGTGACGAGGACCGAGAGCAGGAGACCGAGCCGGAATGAGACCACCGCGAGGTCCTCCTGAGCCTTGCCCCACAAGAGACCCCAGACCAACTCCACCCCCCACCCACCGGTGTAGAGGAGGTTCACCACCACGGCATAGACGAGGGCGAAAAAGAAGAGGGGAGGGTCTGGGCGATGGATGGGAGTCTCTAGGAAGGCGTTCGCGACGCCCATCGCCACCGTGCCCACGGCAACCGTCACCAGTCCGACGATTCCGAGGATCAGGTTGAATGGGGCCCGGCGTACTTCCCACCAGCCAAGGGTCTGCCAAGCCCCGGCAGTTCCTGCCTCCCGATGGAACAGGGAGTCGCCTAGGACTCTGTTGAGGACCGTCTTCATGGGGTCACCGGAACCTGTTACGACCCAAGGCTGAGCTCCCGGTTACGGATGGGAGCGGGCGGGACCCGGGCCCTGGTGGACCGAGGAGGCGACAGGAAATCGCTTCCACCTCCGGATGTCCGGTGGGTAGTCTCCGTGTCTTTCGAAAAGGATCTATCTATGGCGAAGCTCACGGTGAGGGACCTCTCGGTCTCCGGACAGCGGGTTCTGGTGCGGGTCGACTACAACGTCCCGATGGAGGAGAAGGACGGTCGGATGGTGATCAATGACGCCACCCGGATCCGCGAGACGCTTCCGACCCTGAAGCTGTTGATCGAGAAAGGCGCCCGGATCCTCCTCGCCGCGCATCTGGGGCGTCCGGACGGCAAACGGGAATCGTCCCTGAGCCTGCGTCCTGTCGCCGAGAAGCTGTCCGAGCTGCTGGGGCGCCCCGTGCAGTTCGTCGACGAGTGTGTGGGACCCAAGGCCGAGGAGGCTGCGAAGGGGCTCAAGGATGGGGAGATCCTGTTGCTGGAGAATGTCCGGTTCCACGCCGAGGAGGAGGACAACGATCCGGTATTCTCCGCCAAGTTGGCGGTCCTGGCCCAGGCCTATGTGAACGACGCGTTCGGCGCGGCCCATCGGGCCCATGCGTCGACCAGTGGCGTGGCCCGCATCATCTCCGCTTGGGGTGGAAGGTGTGCCGCCGGCCTGCTGATGGAGCGCGAACTCAAGTTCCTGGGTGACGAGCTCGACAACCCGGCCCGCCCGTTTGTCGTGATCCTGGGAGGGGCCAAGGTGTCGGATAAGATCAAGGTCATCGACCGTCTGCTGGAGAAGGCGGACACGGTGCTGATCGGTGGGGCGATGGCCTACACGTTCAAGCTGGCGCATGGTCAGAAGACCGGGAAGTCGCTGGTGGAACCCGAGCACATCCGGACCGCCCTCGATGCCGAGGCCAAGGCGCAGACTCGGGGGGTCCGGTTCGAGCTGCCGAGCGACAACGTCGTGGCCGAGCTGAAGGACACCGGGAAGCTCAACAAGAAGGGCAAGCCGGTCTTCGAACCGGTGAATCCCCGGGTCAATTCCCAGCCCGACATCCCGTCGGATTGCGAAGGATTCGACATCGGTCCGGCCACCTCGGTCCGGTTCGCCGAGGCGATCCAGTCGGCGAAGACCATCCTCTGGAACGGCCCGATGGGGATGTTCGAAGACCCAAGGTTCGGTGAGGGCACCCTAGCGGTGGCGCGCGCGGTGGCGTCGGCGACGGCGAACGGTGCGAAGTCGATCATTGGGGGTGGGGACTCGGTAAAGGCCATCAACAAGGCCAAACTCGGCGACAAGGTGACCTTCATGAGCACCGGTGGCGGGGCCAGCCTCGAGTTTCTCGAGGGAACGCCTCTGCCGGGTGTGACCTGCCTCGACGAGAAGTAGGATTCCTTGGGCGTCCGGACCCCGCTATTCCGGGACGGTGGCTTTACCAAGGTGTCTTCCAAAAACGCCTTTGACGGCTCTTCTTGCGCCGATAGACTGACGGTTCGTTTAAATCGCTTTTTCCATGGACAAGGAGCGCAAGCTGATCATCGCGGGTAATTGGAAGTGCAACAAGACCGTCGCCGAGGCCCTCGTCCTCGTAGGCGATCTCAAACGCGAGCTCGCCCCCGTGAAGGAGGTCGACATCGTTTGCTGCCCTCCTTTCACCGCACTGGACGCCGTCTCGAAGGCGATCCTCGACTCCAACATCCGCTTGGGCGCCCAGAACATGGGCGAGAACGGTCTGGGCGCCTTCACTGGTGAGGTGGCTGCCGGGATGCTCAAGGAGTTCTCGGTCGGCTATGTCATCCTCGGCCACAGCGAACGCAGGCAGTTCCAGAAAGAGTCCGACGCCCTAATCGCGAAGAAGGCTGCCGCCGCGCACGCCGCCAACATTATCCCCATCGTCTGCGTGGGTGAGACCCTTGCCGAACGCGAGGCTGGGATCACCAATGCGGTGGTCGAGACCCAGCTCAAGGGGTCGCTGGCGGGCCTGACCTCCGAACAGGTCGAGCGCACCGTGGTCGCCTACGAGCCGGTCTGGGCGATCGGCACGGGCAAAACCGCCACGACGGCTCAGGCCCAGGAGGTCCACGCCTTCTTGCGCAAAGTGCTTGGAACTCTCCATGGGGACACGGTTGCCCGTCGGGTCCGGATTCAGTATGGGGGAAGTGTGAAGCCCAACAACGCCCGCGAACTCATGAGCCAGCCCGATGTCGATGGTGCCTTGGTGGGCGGGGCGAGCCTCGAGGTCCGCAGCTTTGCCGACATCATCAAGAACTCGATCTGAACCGACGAAACTTCCGAACGCATGCAACTCGCCATCACCCTTCTTTCCCTGGTCCTCGTCCTCTGCTGCCTTTTCCTGGGCCTTCTGATCCTCATCCAGCTTCCCAAGAAGGAGGCGGGTTTGGGTCAGGCTTTCGGTGGAGCCGCGACGGAGGCGCTGTTCGGTGCCGGATCCGGAAACACGCTGACCCAGCTGACCAAGTATTCGGCCGGGACCTTTGTGGTGCTGTGCGTTTTGTTGGCTTGGATGACCTCTCACCTGGCCCGGAGCCAGAACCAGGGAGTTCTGAAGGCGCTCAGCGCCCAGCCGGCCGCAACGACGGCACCCGCCGCGGGCCTCATTGGCAGCAATGCGGTGGCTCCGGCTGCGGTGCCTGCTCCCGCTCCGGCGAAGTAATCAGGATGGGGGATGCCCCACCCTTACCGAGATCGGCCCAGTATAGGCCAAAAACGGGCAGGATCTCCCAAGTTCCGGTTCGACGCCGGAGGCGATGTCCAGCTACATCCCTGGGATGGAATTCCTGGGTTCCCACGGTGTCCGACCGGCTCCGGCTGGTGGCAGAGAATCTGCTCGAGGACTGTGATTCGAGACTGAACCCGGAAGCCCAGCCCCATGGCCACCAAGATCACCTTCCTCTCCCACGCCTCCCACCTGTTTGAGACGCCCCGGGTTCGGATCCTGGTCGATCCTTGGTTAGTCGGTTCCTGCTACTGGCGTAGCTGGTGGAACTATCCACCCGTCCGGGAGGATCTGATCGCCAGTCTCAAGCCGGACGCCATCTATATCACCCACTTCCATTGGGACCACTGGCATGGTCCCACGCTGAAGAAGCTCTTCCCGAAGGACACCCTCATCATCACCCATGATGAGCCGAACACCCGGTCGGTCCGGGATCTCCGGTCGATTGGCTTCAAGAACCTCCGCCTCCTCAAGCACGGGGAACGATTCCGGATCGAGGACGTCGACATGACGGCCTACCAGTTCGGGTTGTTCCTGAACGACTCCACGATCGTCATGGAGACCGAGGACCTCGTTCTGTTGAACGCGAACGACTGCAAGATCGCGGGTTCGTCGCTCAAGCACCTGCTCTCCCGGCATCGGCCGATCGACATCGCCCTCCGGTCCCACAGCTCGGCGAACGACCGGGTCTGCTACACGATCAAGAACGACGACCAGTTCAGGAACGACGACCCGTCTCACTACACGAAGACCTTCAAGTACTTCATGGATGCAGTGAGACCGCGCTACGCCGTGCCGTTCGCCTCGAACCACTGCCACCTGCATCGGGACGCCGTGAAGTTCAACGGGATGATCAACGATCCCTACAAGCTTGAGGCGCAGCTCCGCAACGAGGAGCGGAAGGGTGGCTGGGAGATCAAAATCGCGTTGTCGGGTGACACCTATAGCTCCAACACCGGGTTCAGCATCGACCCCAATAACCGGAAGTACTTCGACCAGAAGGAGAAGCACATTGCAGAGTATGCCGAGGCCAACCGGGATCGCCTCGAGAAGTTCTATGACGTCGAACACCGGGCGGCCATCACCCCGAAGATCCTCCAGATGTTTGAGGCCCAGATCCGGGCTATCCCCTGGTGGTCACGGTTCCGGTTCCGCAACTGGAAGTACCAGGTGATCCTGACGCTCAGCGCCAAGGAGACCTACCTGGTGGTGGATCCCTGGAACTGTCGGGTCACACAAGTCGACACCCCCTCGGACGAACTCAGCAAGATCTTCATCCCCACTAAGATCTTCATCGATGCCGTGGTCCTGAACATGTTCCACCACGGCAGCATCTCGAAGCGGAACCGATACCTCTTCAACGACGTCGAGAATCTCCGGCTCTTCGAGAAGTTCCAGGACGAGCTCGAGAAGGTCGAGATGGAAGCCTATCCGGTCCGGTTCGAATACCTCTCCAAGCTGCTGCTCGCCTATGTCCGTCGACGTCACGAGCTGCTCGTCTACTTCAAGGCCCTCCTGCTCAAGCTCCGCGGCATGTCGATGTACAAGATTGAGGAGGAGATCCTGAAGGCGAACTGAGGGGCTCGTTTCGAACCGCGCGATCCCCGATCTCAACTCCACTCCAGCCAGGCCATGACCGGGCAGTGGTCGCTGGGCCATTGGTCGCCCTTGCGGAACGTCACGACCTCGCTGGCACGGACCGAAAGGCGTCCCCGCGCGAGGATCCAATCGATGCGTTCGCCGTTTTCCCGGAGCGCATTAAACCCGTTGAAGGAGTTCGCTGTCTCGTTGCGGCGTTCTTTTGCGAGATACCAAGTGTCCTGGAGCGCCGCGGGGTTCACGAGCGTGTCATAGACCGGGTTGGCACGGGCCTCGGCGTTGAAATCCCCGACCAGCAGCAATGGCAGCTTCGGATCCACCTGCTTGCTGATCCGCCGAAGAATCAGATCGGCCGCCTTCTCTCGGGCACCCTGGAGGGCGTGATCGAGGTGGGTGTTCCAGAAGTGGAACTGGCGCCGCGTCGTGCGGTCGAGGAAACGAACCCACGTCACCATCCGACGGTTGGTATTGCCCCAGGTCGAGGACCCCATGACCTCCGGGGTGTCGCTCAGCCAGAAGTGGTCGTATTCGAGAGGCTCCAGGCGGTCGCTTCGAAAGAACACCTGCATGAACTCCCCGCGGCTTCCGCCATCGCGACCGAGTCCAATGGTCCCGTATCCCTCGAGGTCGGCCTCCAACGAACGAAGCTGACCATACAGTCCCTCCTGAGTGCCGATGATATCGGGACGGTACTTGCGGATCAGTTCCGCCACGATGGGGCGTCTGGAGGGCCAGTCGTTCGGGGGCTTCTCGCTGGCAAAGCGGAGATTGTACGTCATTACCGCCAACTCGCCGTCGCGGGCCCCTGGATCGCCAGCGCGGGCTATGGATCCGGCAATCAGCGGTGTGACAAGGGTAGTCCCGAGGAAGGTGCGACGCGTGGGCATGGCGTGACGCTGCGCGGCGTTTGGGAACCCATCAAGCCTCGGATAGATCTTGGCGACCGCCGCGACGGCCGGTGTCGGCACAGATCCCACGCTTGGATCCCCGGACGAACTCCACGAGTTCCAAGGCCGGCGAACCAGTCGTGAACCGCCCCGACAGCACCGCGAGGGCTGAGGAACGGGTGAGATCCGACCGGAACAATCCAAGATAGGCTCGCTTCAGCTCGAGACGCTGTTCCGCGGTGAACCCCGCGCGGCGCAGGCCGACCACGTTCAGTCCGGCGATGCCGTTGTCGCCGCGTGCCATGCAGAACGGAGGCAGGTCCTGGGAGATCGCCGCCCCCCCCTGCATCATCGCCAGTCGGCCGATCCTGCAGAACTGATGGACCAGACAGTTTCCGGAGAGGAACACGCGATCAGCCACGGTGACATGGCCCGCGAGCAGGGCACCGTTGGCCAGGGTGTTGCCGTTGCCCAGAATGCAGTTGTGTCCCACGTGGCTCGACGCCATCAGGAGGTTCTGGTTGCCGATCTCCGTGGTCTCGTCGAGACGGTTCGAGCGGTGGACGGTCACGTGTTCCCGGAACGTGTTGTCGTCACCGATCCGCAGCCGGGTGGGAGCGCCGGCATACTTCGAGTCCTGGGGGGCATCCCCGATGACACAGCCGGTATGGAACCGGTTCCGGGCACCGATCGAAGTGTGCCCGGTAAGATGCACGTGTGGGCCGACGACACAGTCGGCGCCGAGCACGACGTGTTCATCGATGACGGCATAGGCACCGATCGAGCAGCCGGATCCGAGCCGGGCCCCGGGGTGGATGAGAGCGGTGGGATGGATCATGGGGCAGGCGGGGCAGGACGGCGTCCGAGGGCCTGCCAGAGGACCAGCGGGCCGGCCAGGGTGGTGGCACACAGGGCACAATTGGCCATTAGCAGGAAGGCCATGACTGGCCGGGGATGCACATAGTCGACCCACTGTCCGCCCTCGTTCTTGAAGACCACCAGCGGGAGCGGAGCCCCGGCGAATCGGAGCTGTGGGCCCGCAGGATATTCCAGTCTCAGCGAAAGCCACACGCCGAGGAGGGAGCCAAGGATCACAATGAGGCTGAATGCCGCCTGGACCCGGGGCGCGGCCTGCTGTCGACGCAGCCATTGGCGCATGAGGAACAGGAGCGCGAAGCAACCAATGAGAAAGGAGAGGGCCAAGCCGAGCGCCATGTCCGGCTAGGAATAGAAGTACCCCTGTTCCCGAAGCGAGCAGTAATCCTTCGGACGCCCCTCCATGGCACGACCCAGGATCACGTGGTCGAGGACCTCGATCCGCAGCAGCTGTCCGGCACGGATGAGGTCCCGCGTGGCCCGGACGTCGGCCTCGCTCGGGTTCGGGTCCCCCCCCGGATGGTTGTGTGCGAGGATGATGGCGTGGGCGTTGGAGGCGATCGCCGGACGGAAGACCTCGCGGGGGTGGACCAGGACGCTGTCGAGTAGCCCCTGGCTCACCTGCTCGATCCGGATGAGTCGGCGTCGGGTCGTGAGGATGAGGACGACGAACCGCTCGGCCTCGAGCGTGGCCCAGTCTCCCCGGAGCAGTCGGGCCACGGCCTCGGGGGAATCCACGATGGGGGATGAAGCCCGGGCCTCGAGTGCGAGTCTCCGGGCCACCTCGAAGGCCGCCTTGAGGGCGGCGACCTTGCCCCGACCCATGCCCGGAATCCCGAGGAGCCGTTCCTCAGGACAACGCGCCATCGCCTCGAGGGAGCCGAAACTCCGGATGAGTTCGTGACCGAGATCGGCCTCCATCGCCTTCCGGCATCCGGACCCCAGAAGGGCGGTCAGGAGCTCGGCGTTCCCGAGGCATGTGGCGCCAAGACTCCAGAGACGCTCCCGTGGTGCGTCCATCGGAGCGGGATCCTGGGTTCCTGTCGGGTCGGCCATCCCCACCTTGTAGGCCAAGGGTTCATTCCCCCGACAGAGCCTAAAAATGGGGATCCAAGGTTCGCCCGGCGGAAGGCGATCAGCCGCCCGCTCAGCGATCGGCCGGTCCCGTGGCCACGGCGACCCGGGAGTCTGCTGTGCCGTAGTACAGCAGCCAACGGCTCCGGAATGTCACCAGCCCCTCGATGAAGCAGACGTTGCCGACCTGTCCCGTGATCTCATATGGGCGGTCCGGGGTCAGAAAAAACGTGTCGCTCCGCTTGAGAATCCGGGTGGGGTCCTGACGGTCCATCAGGAGCTGGCCCGAGGCGAAGTTGCCCGGGGGCAGCTTCGGATCGCCATTGGTCCTCGCGTTGACGCCATTGTAGAGCAGCAGGATGCCGTCCTCGCGGAGCCAGGCCTGTGGGCCCGGTTCGACCAGATCGCTGTCGAACCGTCCAGGTCGGGACGAGACGATCTCCCAGGGCTTGCCTGCGGCGTCCCGGATGACCTCCCAGTTCCTGAGATCCGTGGAAGTCGCGAGGAGGAACTTCGAATCCCGCAGGTACATCCAGTATTTCCCCCGGATGGGCTCGGCGATGAACCGTTCACCCTGTCGCTTGCAGACGATCGATCCACTCTTGGTCCACTCCTCGCGCATCTCTCCCCGGAACGCAGGACCATGCTTCTGCCAGGTGATCAGATCCTTCGAGGTGGCCACCATGAGGCGGGCGGTCTTGCCGTCGTAGGCCGTATAGGTCAGCACAAAGTTCCCCTTGGAGTCCTCGATGACTCGAGGATCCTCACAGCCACCCCGAGCCTCGAAGATCCGTTGGGCATCGTTATCGGGATAGACGACGGGCCTTTGATGTCGGACGAACCGCAGCCCGTCGGTGCTCGATGCAAGGCCGAGTCGGGAAACGCCCGACTTTCCCTGGGCGCGATAGAGGATCCAGACCTTGCCGTCGTGGACGACGGCCGCCGGGTTGAACACGTGGGATTCCTCCCAGCGGACCCGACCCTCGATGGGACAGTCGAACTCGGAGGCGGCCGTGGGCTCGAGGATGGGATTGGCCTTGTCCGCCTTGGTGAAGGGGAGGAGCTGCCAGGAGCTGCTTCTGTCAACGGGGTCGGCCCCGAGTGCAGCGAGTGGCATTGCCAGGCTGAAAAGGGCGAGGAGGAGAGTTTGCAATCGGGTCATGATGGGGTGGTACCTATCATTCCACCGGGATGGACGTGAAGGAGGGATCTGGTCCGCGACTCGGCACGGCTGGCTGGTGCGCTTGAGGTGTCGAGTCGTTTCCGGTGCCGGGCAGGAATGCTGTTTCCTCGGCGCTCTTGCCTCACCGCGGTTGGCTCTATTGACTCCCGCCAGGGTCAATTTCTGGCCCAACTGCATCATCCGTCCATGAACCTCGCGAAATCCGCCATCCTCAGTCTCTTCGTCGCCACGACCCTGCTTGCCGCCGATTCCGGCGGTCCCAGCGAAAAGGATCTGAAGAAGCTCAAGGAGCAGGTCCCCACCACGATTGAAAACTTCAAGAAGGCCGATTCGACCCTCGGGGACTTCTTCACGAAGAGCGTGGGCTATGCCGTGCTCCCGCGCGTCGGGAAGGGGGGATTCATCATCGGTGGAGCCCGGGGAACCGGCCTCGTGTACGAACAGGGAAAGCTCATCGGTCACGTTGTGATGACCCAGGCCACGGTGGGTGCCCAGATCGGCGGCCAGTCGTTCTCGGAACTGGTCTTCTTCGAGAACGCCGAAGCATTGAAGGACTTCCAGAAGTCGGAGACGACGATGAATGCCCAGGTGGGTGCCGTTGCCGCCGGGGAGGGGGCGGGGAAGAATGCGAAATACACCCAGGGTGTGGCGGTCTTCACGTTGCCCCTGGCGGGACTCATGGCGGAGGCGTCCGTTGGGGGGCAGAAATTCCGGTACACCGCGGTCAAGGAATAGCGGTGGGATGCCGCCGGGCGGATCCATCATCGTCTGTAAGAGATTCCGTTCCCCCGCCGATTCCCCGGGTGAGGCTGCTCAGATCGAGCCAACCCTCAACCGGGCACGGCAGGCGGTTACCAATCCCGCTCCGCTTGCCGTGCCCACCCGGATGGGCAGACAGATCCACATCCGACCCGGATGCCCGGCTTGCCGCGGGGTCCGGTCCCGGTCCAGCCTTCCGGGTGCTCCGCATCACCCAGCTCCGCATCGAGGACATCCGGTTCCCCACCTCCCGGGAGAAGGATGGCTCCGATGCCATGAACCCGGACCCCGACTATTCCTCGGCCTACGTCGTCCTTGAGGCGGAATCCGATGGTGGAACTTCAGGTCGTTTTCGGTTCCCAGCCGGCGGACGATTCGAGGGTCATGGGTCCTCCTTCACGATCGGACGTGGCAACGAGGTCGTTTGTGCCGCCATCCGGGCCCATGAGCACCTGGTGGTGGGTCGGACCCTCGATGAGTTCGCCGAAAATCCCGGCGCCTTCTGGCGTCACCTCACCCAAGATTCCCAGCTCCGATGGATTGGGCCCGACAAGGGGGCCATCCACCTGGGCCTCGGCGCCATCGTCAACGCCCTGTGGGACCTGTATGCCAAGGTGGAGGGAAAGCCGCTGTGGCGACTGGTGTCGGACTTCTCCCCGGAGGAATTCGTCCGATGCGTCGACTTCCGTTACCTGACCGATGCCCTCACCCCGGACGAAGCCCTGCAACTGCTGCGTCGGGTGGAATCAGGCAAGGCGGATCGGATCGGCCGGCTCGAGACGGAAGGCTATCCGGCCTACACGACCAGCGCCGGGTGGCTCGGGTATCCCGACGACAAGATCCGGCGACTGTGTCGGGAGGCGGTCGCGGAGGGGTGGAGCCACCTGAAGGTCAAGGTGGGTCGGGACCTCCAGGACGACATCCGTCGGCTGGGGATCATCCGTGAGGAGCTGGGGTGGGAACGGAAGCTGATGGTCGACGCCAACCAAGTCTGGGACGTGCCCCAGGCGATCGCCTGGATGCGCGAGCTGGCCCGGTTCAAGCCGTGGTGGATCGAGGAGCCGACCTCGCCGGACGACGTCCTGGGCCACGCCGCGATCGCGGAGGCCATGAGGCCTTTTGGGATCGGGGTTGCGACCGGGGAGCACGGGATGAACCGGATCCTCTTCAAGCAGCTTCTCCAGGCCGGTGCGATCTCGTTCTGCCAGATCGATTCCTGTCGGCTGGGCGGGGTGAATGAGAACCTCGCCGTGCTGCTGCTGTCGGCCAAGTTCGGCGTCCCGGTCTGTCCACATGCGGGCGGCGTCGGCCTCTGCGAATTCGTCCAGCACCTCTCCATGGTCGACTTCACCTGCGTGACCGGCACCTGGGACGGTCGGGTCTGTGAGTTCGTCGACCACCTGCACGAGCACTTCGTCGACCCGTGCCGCATTCGCCATGGGCGCTACCTGGCACCGGTCCGCCCGGGCTACAGCACGGAGATGTTGGCCGAAAGCCGTCGTCGACACCGGTGGCCTGACGGGGAGGTCTGGGCTTCAAAGGGCTAGGCCGCGGGGGTTGGGACGTCTCCTAGTGGGCCTCGGGCTCTTGGATTGGGAGCCGGTCCACCCAGAAATCAACCTTGCGGGATGCCTGCGAAACGTCATTTTCCCCGGGTCTGTTGCAATGATCAAAGTCTCTTGGCGTGGTGGATCTTCAGTTGAACGTGGTTCAGTGACGATTTGAAACCCGATGGTCGGGAACAGCCGGACAGAGTCAGGAACCAGACTAGTAAGTAACGTTCAATGAATACCAAACTGTATGTGGGGAACCTCTCGTTCAACACCACTGAGATGCAGCTCCAGGATGCGTTTGCCGCCCACGGCCCTGTGTCCGAGGTCAACCTGATGGTCGACCGCGCCACCGGCCGCAGCCGCGGTTTTGCCTTCGTCACCATGGGCACCGCTGAGGCGGCCCAGGCGGCGATCGCTTCGATGCACGGTGCCCGGCTCGACGGCCGTGAGCTGACCGTCAACGAGGCTCGTCCGAAGGAAGACCGTCCGCGCGGCGGCGGCTTCGGCGGCGGCGGCGGTTACGGCGGTGGTGGCGGTGGTGGCGGCCGTGGTGGCTACGGTGGCGGCGGCGGCGGTGGCCGTGGCGGCTACGGTGGCGGCCGTGGCGATCGCTACTAAGTCTCCCCAGTCATCCTCTTCAGAGCCGGCCCGGGTAACCGGGCCGGTTTTTTTGTTCCTGCATCCGCCGGCCCCCGGGATGGGGTCGGTGTCAAACGCCGTAGGATCCGCTGTCACATCGCTTCCGCAGTCCGTCATCCCTGCCTGGAAGGGGGGCGATTGGCCTTGAACCGCAGCATTCCGCGGTATGCCCTTCAGCATGCTCGCGGTCCGACAATTCCCCATCCTTCTCATTGCCGGAATCCTCCTCGTGGCCCGGGTTGCTGCCGTGGCCGCTGCATCGGAGGGGCCCCGGCTTGGCCTTCGGACTGGAAACCCCAATGACCTTGAGGCGGATCGATTCTTCGAGGGGCCGATGGCGGAGTTCGACCTCCGCCTGACCCCTGAGGCCGAGCAAAGCCTCCGTGAATCCCCTCGGGAATATGTCCGGGCCGAGATCGAGGTCGGCGGACGGACCTACCGGGATGTCGGGATTCACATCAAGGGCGCACGCGGCAGCCGGCGGGACATCGGCGGGAAGCCCGCACTCACCCTCAACTTCGACAGGTTCACCGAAAACCAGTCCTTCAGGGGACTCGACAAGATCCACCTCAACAATTCCGTCCAGGACCCGTCCTTCCTAAACGAGGCCATCGGCAGCGGCCTGTATCGTCGTGCCGGCCTGCCTACCGCGCGGTCCACCCATGCACGGGTCCGTATCAATGGACGGGATCGCGGGCTCTACGTCGTCAAGGAGGGGTACGACACCCTGTTCCTGAAGCGCCACTTCCCGGCCGACTCGAAGAAGCCGGGTAACCTCTACGACGGCGGGTTCCTTCAGGATGTCACTGACGCGCTCGAGAAGGATGCCGGCAAGGGGCCTGACGACGGCAGCGATCTGAGACGGCTTGCCGACGCGGCGGAGGCACCCCTCCCAGATCGGGGCCGTCGACTCGATGCGGCCCTCGACCTCGACCAATTCCTGACCTTTGTCGCCGGACAGGTCCTCACCGACGACTGGGACGGCTACCCCAGGAAGAGCAACAATTACCGCCTCTACATCCCACCCGACGGTCATGCGGTCTTCATCCCCCATGGGATGGACCAGTTGTTCCGGCAACCCCACTCCTCGATCGACCCGGAGTGGGGCGGTCTCATGGCCGCCGGAGCATTCGAGCTCCCAGAGCTCCACACCCGTCTCCGGGCCCGCCTCGCCGAGATGTTGTCCCAGCACTTCACCCCCACAATCGTCTCGAACCAGATCCAGCAGATCGTCACCCGGCTGGAGAAGGGCTTCGAGAAACGGCCTCCAGCCGAGTGGTCCTACCTCCAGGGGGAGATCCGACAACAGGAACGGCGGATCCTGCAGCGACTCCGGAGTGTCGACCGCCAGCTGCGGGGATCCGTCGCCAATGCCGATGCCGCACCTGTCCCTTTGGGGACTCTGGCCTGGAATCCACGCACCCAGTCGGGCACGGCCGTCCACGAGATCACCGGCACCAGTCCGCTCCGGAGAACCCTCCGGCTCGAGGCCACCGCCCCGGAGACCCTGGCCTCGTACCGGGCCGTGGCCCTCCTCGAGCCGGGCACCTACACGCTCGTCGGCGACCTGAGGGTCGAGGGCATGACGGGGGAGATCGGTGCCGTGCTGCGGGTCAGCGGGATGCGCCGTGTCCGTGGACTCAACGGCACGCGGGACTGGACCCGGATGCGGTGCGACTTCTCCGTCGAGGAGGGTGGCGCCGTTGAGATCGTTGCCGAAATTGCCGCTGATGCCGGTAAGGCCTGGTTCGACCTCGGCTCCCTGAAGGTCCAGCCCCGTTAGAGCGGGTCCCCGGTCGGCATCCGCCTCCCGACCTTCCAGTCGCCGAGAACACCCACCGCGGTTTTGGTCTCTAACCCGCCATGGTGCGGGTCTTCCCGAGGACCGGCGCCAGGACGGCAGCATGTGACGCGTGGCGACGTTGGATGGACCCGCAGACGTGCTCGCAGAGGGTCAGGATTCCTGGATCTCCAACGTAGTAGATCACCCGGAGACCTTCCTTGCGCCGCCCCAGGATACCTGCGTCGGTCAGCGTCTGGAGATGCCGGGAGGTGTTGGCCTGCCCCAGGCCTGTCCGTTCCATCAGCTCCGTCACCGACAGCTCCCCACCCAGGAGCTCACGGATCAGCTTGAGTCGGCTCGGCTCGCTCAGCGCCCGGAATCGAGCTGCAATCAGCTCCAGGGCCTCATCCGTCAGCAGCCGCGCCTTTTCACTCGAGGGCCTCATCGGAAAAATGTCTTGAACGTTTATATGCGCATACGATCATACGGTCAACACAAGCTTGTGAGAAAACAGGGAAGACCACGGTAGGCATCCTCGATTTCTGGCTGACCGGGTCCGCCCCTGTACTCGACAGGACACAAGACCTGAACCTCAACCGACACACCCATGACCACTGAGAACGCGATCCGAATCCTTGCCGGCACAATGGTCCTCACCAGCCTTGCCTTGGCCCACTTCGTCAGCCCGATGTGGCTGTTCCTGACGGCCTTCGTCGGCGTGAACCTGATCCAGTCCGCCTTCACCGGCTTCTGCCCGGCCGAGACGATCCTGCGGAAGCTGAAGATCACGCAGGATGCCTGCTGCAGCGGACCCCAGACCCGGTCTTGAACCCTTATGGCCTCGCTCAGTGCCGACACCCGGGGATTGATTGTGTCCTGTCCCTCCTGCGGACAGGGCAATCGCCGGGTCTATGACCGACTGGAGGCACGGACCCGATGCGGTCGGTGTCAGGTCGACCTGCCCACCCTTGCCGGGGTGCTGGCGGTCCCGGGAGAGGCTGAGTTCACCGCGTTGGTCAGCCGGTCCTCGCTCCCGGTTTTCGTCGATTTCTGGGCCCCGTGGTGTGGACCGTGTCGCAGCGTCGCCCCGGAGATCGAGCGCCTGGGGCAACTGGCAGCGGGCCAGGCCGTCATCGCAAAGGTCGATACCGAATCCCTCCCCATCGTCGCCTCCCGATTCCAGATCCAGTCCATCCCGACGTTCGTCGTCTTCCGCGACGGCCGGGAGGTCGCCCGCACCTCCGGCGCCATGCCGGCATCACGGCTCCTCGAGTGGCTGAAACGTTCCGTCTCCTCAGCGATGTCCTGATCCGCACCCCCGTTCCCATGACCGTTCAAAACCGTCTCGCCCCCTCCAAAACCCTCCTGCGATCGCTGACAGGATACGTCGCCCCGCTCGTCGTCACCGCGGTGGTCGCTGGGTGCCATCGACAGGTCACGCCGCCACCGCCTGCAAGTCTGCCGGTCAAAACGGTCACCGTGGTTGGGGTCGAAACCCATGGGCTGTCCACCTCGGAGGACGTCGTGGGTACCGTTCGCGCGAAACTCCGCTCGGCCGTCGAGGCCAAGATCCCCGGGCGTATCGAGGCGTTGCTGGTCGTCCCAGGCCAGAGCGTGCAGGCCGGGGACACCCTCGCATCACTCGACGCCCGAGAGGTGAAGGCCCGATTGGATTCCGCCCTCGCGGTCCGTGAGCAGACCGGGAGGGATCTCGATCGCCTGCGCAAGCTCGTCCGGGACGGCGCTGCGACTGCGGCAGAGTTGGACGCCATCGAGGCACGTCATCGCGTTGCCATGGCCTCGGCAGCGGAAGCCGAGACGATGCTGGGTCACACACGCGTCGTGGCTCCGTTCTCAGGGGTCATCACCCGGAAACTCGCCGATGTCGGGGACTTGGCGGTTCCAGGACGGCCACTGGTCGAGATCGAAGATCCCAGCCGGCTCCGGATCGAGGCGGATGTACCGGAAGCCCTCATCGACAAGATCCAGCTGGGAATGAAACTCCCGGTCCGGATCGGATCCCTTCCAAGCCGCACCGAGGGCATTGTCGGGGAGATCGCACCGGTCGCGGAGGCCTTGAGCCGGACCTATGCGGTGAAGCTCGACCTGCCCTCCATCCCGGGCCTGAGAGCTGGACAGTTCGGGCGGGTTGCGGTGCCAACCGGAGAGGCGGCGGGTCTCCACGTCCCCGCCACGTCCCTCGTGCAACGGGGCCAACTCGAGTATGTGTTCGTCGCCGATGCCGGCCAGGCCCACCTCCGTCTGATCCGTTCCGGACGCCGTCCCAATGGCCTGGTGGAGATCGTGTCCGGACTGGTCGCTGGTGAGAAGGTGGTCGCTCCGCTTCCAACCGACCTGCAGGACGGCCAGCCGGTGGAGGTCCGGCCGTGAACCCGTCCGCACCCCAGCTGCCCGGCGCCCAGGGCCTCGCCGGCCGGATCGCCCAGGCGTTCATCGATTCCAAGCTAACCCCGTTGGTGGTGGTCGCCTCGGTGCTGCTCGGCGCCTTCGCCGTATTGATGCTCCCGCGGGAAGAGGAGCCCCAGATCAAGGTACCCATGATCGATGTCCTGGTCGCTATGCCAGGGTTCTCGGCCCAGGAAGTCGAGGAACGCGCCACCCGGCCGATGGAAAAGCTCCTCTGGGAGATCCCCGGGGTGGAGTACCTCTACTCCCAATCCCACGAGGGACAGGCCCTGACCATTGTTCGGTTCAAGGTGGGCTCCGATCCCGATGCCAGCCTGGTCCAGGTCGCCGAGAAACTCCGGGCCAACTTCGACCGTGTGCCCCATGGCGTGGCCTTCCCCCTGATCAAGCCCAAGTCCATCGACGACGTCCCCATTCTCGCGCTGACTTTCCACAGCGACCGCTACGATCACCTCGCCCTGCGCAGGCTGGTCGCACAGGTCGATGACGTCGTGAAACAGGTTCCGCTGGTTGCCGAGACCCGCGTGATCGGTGGAGCCCGACGGGAACTCCGGATTCTCCTCGATCCCGTCCGCCTCGCCTCTCGCGGCCTCAGCCCAGCCGGTCTGATCCCCATGCTGCGGCAGGCCAACCGCCAGTTCCGCAGCGGTGAACTCGTCTCTAATGACCAGTCCATGGTCGTCGAGACCGGTGGATTCCTCCGGACTGCCGAGGAGGTGGGCACTGTCGTCGTCGGGATCGCCCAAGGTCGCCCCATCTATCTGCGCGAGGTGGCCGACGTCGTCGATGATGCTGAGGAACCCTCGAACTATGTCTTCTTTGGGGATGGGCGAGCCTCCCACGCCGAGGGCAAAGAATCGCGCCTGGGAGAGCAACCCGCGGTGACATTGGCCGTCGCCAAACGTCCCGGGGCCAATGCCATCTCGGTGGCTGAGGACGTGCTCAGGAAAGTGGAGGGACTCCGTGGAACCCTCATCCCGTCCGATGTCACCCTGAGCATCACCCGCCACTACGGCGAGACAGCAGCTGAGAAGTCGAACGAACTGCTGCTCCACATGGGCATCGCCGTTGTCAGCGTCTCGATCCTGATCTGGCTGACCCTCGGCTGGCGCGAATCCGGCATCGTCGCCGTCGCCATCCCCGCGACCCTCGCCCTGACCCTGCTGGTCTTCTACCTCTATGGGTTCACCCTGAACCGCATCACCCTCTTCGCGCTGATCTTCAGCATCGGCATCCTCGTCGACGACGCGATCGTGGTCGTCGAGAACATCGTCCGACATTTCCACCTGCCCGGAAACCAAGGCCGCCCTTGGAACGCTATCGCGGTCGAGGCCGTCAGCGAGGTCGGAAATCCCACCATTCTTGCCACGTTCGCTGTCATCGCCGCCGTCCTTCCAATGGCCTTCGTGGGTGGGTTGATGGGCCCCTACATGCGCCCGATTCCCATCGGTGCCAGCGCCGCGATGTTCTGGTCGCTGTTGATCGCCTTCATTGTCACCCCCTGGGCCAGCATCCGGATGCTGCGCTGGGCGAAGGGGGAGTCCCGCCTGGCCGCCCTCCACTCCGGGGACCACGGCGCCCACGAGGACGTCCTGACCCGGTTGTACCGGCGGGTGATGAACCCGCTCCTGCATCATCTCGGATGGCAGTGGGCGTTCCTCGGGATCATCACGGTCTTGCTGCTCGGGGCGATGGCGACCGTTGGCATCGGCTGGGTGAAGGTCAAGATGCTGCCGTTCGACAACAAATCGGAGTTCCAGGTCATCCTGACGATGCCCGAAGGCAGTTCGCTCGAACGCACCGCCCGGGCGGCCCGCGAGATGGCGGCCGCGATCCGGCAGGAGCCCGAAGTGACCGACTACCAGATCTACGTGGGCGTCGCGTCGCCGTTCAACTTCAACGGCCTGGTGCGTCATTACTTCCTCCGTCGCGGTGCCAACGTGGCGGACATCCAGGTGAACCTCGTCGACAAGCACCTCCGCGCTGCCCAGAGCCACGACATTGCAAAACGTGTCCGGCCAGCGGTCGCCGCCATTGCTGAACGATTCGGAGCCCGAGTCGCGGTGGCGGAAGTCCCACCTGGACCGCCAGTCCTTCAGACCCTCGTCGCAGAGATCTATGGTCCGACCGAGGACGCCCGGATGGAACTCGCCGGCAAGGTGAAGGAGATCTTCCGCACGACTCCTGGGGTGGTGGACATCGACGCCTATGTCGAGGCCGACCAGCCCAAGACCCGGTTCATCATCGACAAGGAGAAGGCGGCGCTGCACGGGATCAGCGCCGAGACGATTTCCCAGACGCTCCGTATCGCGGTCGGTGGGCAGTCCGTGGACCTGCTGCACATCCCCCAGGAGAAGGACGACGTGAACCTGGTGCTCCAGCTCCCGCGTTCGGCCCGGACCCGACCCGAGGATCTGCTGGCGCTCCGGGTCCGCAGCGGGGATGCGAATGCGCTACCCGAGCCGGGAACCCAACTCTCCGGCCCACCGCTAGTCCCACTCCGGGAACTGGTCCGGCTCGAGACCGGCATCGCCGACAAGAGTCGACATCGGAAGAACCTCATGCCGGTGACCTATGTCATCGGCGATGTCGCCGGCGTGGTGGAGAGCCCGGTGTACGCGATTGCCGAGATGAACCGGAAGCTGGAGGCATTGTCGCTCGAGGGATCGAAGACGACCGGAGTCACGGTCTACAACGCCTCGATGCCGTTCACGGACGCCCAGCCCGCGATGAAATGGGACGGGGAATGGCACATCACCCTCGAGGTGTTCAGGGACCTGGGCCTGGCTTTCGCTGCCGTGTTGGTCCTGATCTACGTGTTGATGGTCGGGTGGTTCCGGTCGTTCCTGACACCGCTGATCGTGATGGTGGCGATTCCGTTCTCACTCGTCGGCATCCTGCCGGCCCACGGGGCCATGGGGGCGTTCTTCACGGCGACGTCGATGATCGGCTTCATGGCCGGTGCGGGGATCGTGGTAAGGAATTCCATCATCCTGGTGGACTTCATCGAGCAGCGGATCCGGGAGGGTCTACCCCTCGACCAGGCGGTGGTCGATGCAGGCGCAGTCCGGTTTCGTCCGATGGTCCTCACTGCTGCGGCGGTGATCGTCGGCGCGGCAGTGATCCTGGCCGACCCGATCTTCCAAGGCCTGGCGATCTCCCTGATGGCGGGCGAGGTGGCGTCGCTCCTCATCAGCCGCATGGCAGTGCCGGTCCTCTACTTCATGGCCAACCGGCGCCAGCAGCCAGCGGCATAGACGATTACGGGAGCAGTCCGTCAGCGAGGACCCCTACCTGCCTCACCAGTCCGTCCAGGACGGCATCAGCCAGCTCCATCGGAAAGTTCTTCGGGATTTGTCTCCGCACGGTACCGACAACCGCGGGTGTCTGGTCCACGAGATCGGCCAATAGGGGTGCACCTTCGTTTTCGGTGGATGGCCCAGCCGGACTCGATGCCGGGGGCATCCTAGCAGATAGCCGGGGGTTGAGCGTAGCGACACCACCGGTCACAGGGTCCAGAGGCCTTGCATCCCGGCAGGGATGCCAGCCACGCCGGGATGCCGACCAGGCCCCGTTGTGGTTCCTCGGCAGGGGCTATCTTGACGGGGCTGGAACCCCGGAGGGGTGCTGGAAGATCCTGGTGCGTCGGAGTCCGGTGGTGTCGTTGCGCTCAACCACCGGCCACTCGCTTTGATCCTTCCGGGATCGACCGGGTCGCCCCTGCGGCGTCCATCGACTTCGCAACCACTGAAAACAGCGAAGAACCCCAAAAGGAAACCTCGGACGAGACGTTTCTTGTCGGCCGATGGACGGCGCCTCTGCCCCCGCTGCCAAGCCCAGCAAAGATTCGGGGCCGGGTCCTTGATAAGCCAAGGTGGGGTTGAGCCGCCGCGGTCGGAGCGAAGGGTGGGTGCCGGATTCCGCCTCAGGTCCTGCATCCATCTTCCCGAGCCGACCGCTTTCGTGGACTCTGCGGCGGATGGACGGGCACCTCTACATCCATGGGACGGGCGAGGCCGAGCAGCATCGTCTGATCCGACAGGCAAACTTTCTTCGGGATCTGATCCTCGACGGCTTCGTGCCAGGCCCAACGGATCGGGTGCTCGAGATTGGCTGCGGTGTCGGAGCCGTCCTGGGTCAGCTTGCCAAGGTTCATCCCGGCCTGCGATTGGCCGGGGTGGACATCGCCGAGGCTCAGATCCGAACTGCACAGGGCCATCTGCAGTCCCTCGGGCTGCAGGCCGACCTTCGGGTCGCCGACGCCACACGCCTGCCCTGGCCGGAGGATTCGTTTGATCGCGTCGTCCTGGTGTGGGTGGTGGAGCATCTGAAGGATCCCATTGCCGTGCTGCGTGAGGCCCTCCGTGTGCTGCGACCGGGAGGAACGATCCATCTGACCGAGACCGACTACGCGACTCTCCGGACCTCCCCGCCAGACCCCGTCGTGCGGGAATTTCTCGACGCCTTCGTGGCGCACTTCAATCGGTTCGGCGATGCGCACGCCGGCCCCCGGATCGGATCGCTTCTCGAGCGGGTCGGATTCATGCAGGTCGAGAATCGAATGCGGGGAATCCATCGCTGGTGTCCGAGCGGGCGGGAGGAGGTCCGTTCGTTCTGCAACTACCTGCTCGAGTTCATGAAGCCTGAATTCGCCGCCTTGGCCTCACAGTCGGGGGTGGATGCTGGACGACTTGGCGAGGGACTGGATCGATTCGAGAGGCTTGCGGTATCGGACGAAGCCTCGATCGGCGTCTCCACGTACAAGGGGTTCGGCCGAAAGCCGTGATGCGAACGGGATGGAGAAGCCTTTCATGACTCTAGGATTCAAGGTTGGGGGGCAGGTCATTTGTCCGCACCCACCAAAGTCTCCATGTCGCTGAACGAACCACGACAGACCTGTCTCCGATGCCATCGACCCGCATCGGCCTGCTGGTGTACCGGACTCGTTCCCGTGGAGACCTCCACTCGAATTGTCTTTCTCCAGCACCCTCGGGAATCCCGTGTGGCCATTGGAACCGCGCGGATGGCCCATCTGGGACTCCGTCAGAGCGAACTGCATGAGGGTATCGAATTCGGGGGGCATCCACGGATCGAGGAACTGCTCGTCCAACCGGGCACAGCGCTCCTGTTCCCAGGTCCCGGAGCGGTTTCCCCAGAAACCTTGGCAGTCCCCCCGAGGACTCTGCTGGTGATCGACGGGACCTGGCCCCAGGCGCGCAAGATGATGGCGCTCAACCCTTCGCTGGCGGCACTGCCCCGGATTGGGTTCATGCCACGGCGACCCGGCAACTATCGGATCCGCCGCGAACCCAACCGTCATTGCGTCGCCACGATCGAAGCCGTGGTCGAGGTGCTGTCGGTCTTCGAACGGAATCCAGGCCGTTTTGTTCCTCTGCTCCGGGCCTTCGACGGCATGGTGGATCGTCAGATCACCGCCAAGGCGGCACGGACGGAGCCGGTCCGAAGGCGACTCCGCACCGCCGCCCCGTGGTGGGAGAGCCATGCCATGCCAGATCTGGAACGGATGTGGCCTGATCTCGTCATGCTCGCCGCCGAGGCCAATGCGCATCGGCGCGACAGCGGTGTCCCCGGCTTGCCGGAACTGATCCAGCTTGCAGCGGTCCGCCCTTCAACGGGTGAGGTCTTCCACGCCTTTCTCGCTCCACGTCGTCCTCTGGCTCCCTGTGCGGCCGCGCACCTCGAGGTGTCGGCTGGGGAAATCCTCGGTGGACGTGCGGTCACGGATGTTCTGGAAGCTTGGAACCGGTTTCTGCGTCCGGCGGATCGTCTGGTTGTCTGGGGTGGTTTCGCCGAGGAACTGCTCGCGCAGGAGGGGTGTAGCCCCGAGCAGACGCCCATCGACCTCCGGGTGGTCGCCGCCCACCGGCTCAAGCGTCGTCCAGGCTCCGTGGATGCGGCCGCGCGGGCAATGGCTGGGAATCCGCGCGAACCGTGGCCGACTCCGGGCCGCGCAGGCCGTACGGTGAAGGCCCTCGTGGTCGCAGTGGAGCAGCTCGTTCAGGAAAAGCGAAGCGCCAACCCGTGCATCCGGGAGCTCCATGGGTAGGAGTCGGCTTCCAGCGCGGATGGCCCACCTGGTCTTCGGCGGGGTGTTCCTCTCCGTGGGACTGCTGTTCCTCGTTTTCCTGGTGTCGGCCGCGATCGAGACGATCCAATTCCGTCTGCAGCCACCGATCGAGTTCCGGGTGGTCCGGACGGAAATCGTTCCCGAGGATCTGGGGCGTCCCGGCTTCAACCTGGTGATCCACTTCCAGCAACCCGGTCGCAGTGAGACCCCCTGGAACGAGCTCCACGACATCGACTATCGGGAACTGTTCCTCATCCAACAGACGCTTCCCCCCGGCGCTCCAGTGGTGGGGCGTCGGCTCACTCCCGATGCGCCGGAGCGCCTGGACCTGTGTGAAAGCGGCTGGCGTTCGCTGGTGGCGTTGCCGGTATTCCTGGCGGTGCCAATGGCGTTTGTAGTCGTGGGCGCACTGGCCATTTGGCGGGCCTTGATCGGTTGGGAGCCGATTTCCAGGAAGCCCCCAGAAATCCCTCCATGGATGTTGATCCTAGGAGGTGGGGTTTTGCTGGGGGTCGGGATGGTCCCAGTGACAACGGGAGTTCTTCCAATCCGGGACTCGATCCGATCGCGGGATTGGGTTCCAACCCCGGCAACAATTGAACTGTCGCGTACCATCGTTTCCAAGTCCTCGAAGGGCGGGCGCAGCTATCACCCTGAAATCCTCTATCGGTATTCTTGGAAGGGAGCCACTCACCGATCGTCTCGGATCGGAGTCGCGGAGAAGCGATCGGAGTCCGGAACCCGCAGGTTCGTCGCCGATCATCCGGTGGGTGCGGCGACGACCTGCCTCGTAAATCCGAACGATCCAACCGAGGCCGTTCTGGAGCGTTCCCTGTCGTGGTGGCTGCTGCTGGCCCTGGCTTTCTGCGCTTTCCCCGTGCTTGGAATAATGATGATGCGCGCGGGTTGGCGGGCCCGACGGGCTGCGCGTATCGGGCTCAGTTCGAGACGGCCGTGGCTATCCGGATGATCGTGAAAGCGGTGGTTGCGGCTTAGATTCCGAACTAGGAACGTGCTTGCAGATCCAAGACAACAGGGCCGCAGTGAGGCCGCTGGATCCACGCCAGGACACCGATGCACCTCCGACTTTTGAGACTGTTTCTGGGCTTCGCGGCATTCGCCTGGGGCGTCTCTGTGGTGGGTGTCTTTATGAGTTGGTCGGCAGCGGTGGAGGCGCTGCGGGGTTTGGGGGCACAGCCGATTGGCTACGATCGGATGCTGGATTACTGGCTTCGAATGGCGTCAGGTGCCTTCGCTCTGGTGGGGTGCTGGTATTTGGTTCTGATGATCTGGCCGCGGAAGTTTCACGCCGCGATCCCCTGGTTCGGTGGGTTGATGGTGGTGGAGGGTATCATCCTGCTGGTTCATGGACTACGGCTCTCGCTGCCGCCATTTCCGTTCTATGCCGACACCTTGGCGTGTTTTCTGGGTGGCGGTGCGATCCTTCATCTCTCGCGGCATGCGAGGCCGGATCAGGACGAACCAAGGTGCTGAGTGCTGCGACGGGGAGAACTCCGCGCCGCGATTCCCGCCCGGGATGGGTGTGCTCCGAAACCGGAGCACCTTGTTTCTCGAAATCCCCCGAATCTGCAGATCCATGAGTTGGGTGAGTGGTTGGACAAGGGCCGTTCTGGGCTAGACTGGGTTTGCCGTATGATGACTCCCACTCCTGCCGAAATACCCCCGACCCTGCTTCGGGCTGTCGGGGTCGGCAGGTCCTATGCCGGGCGAGCCGTGCTCAAGGGTGTCTCCTTCGAGCTTCGTGCCGGTGAGCGACTGGCGCTCACCGGGCCCTCCGGCAGTGGCAAGACCACCTTGTTGAACTGCCTGGGTGGGGTTGACCGCCCCGACACCGGACGCATCGAGTTGGGTGGGGTGGCCCTCGACACGCTCGACGGCGATGCCCTTGCGGCGGTTCGTCGTCGTCGACTCGGCACCATCTTCCAGTTCTTCCATCTGCTCCCGACCCTGACTGCCGCCGAGAACGTGGAGCTCCCGCTCCAGCTGAACGGCGTTCCCACGGTGGAGCGGATGGAGCGGGTGCGTCATCTGCTCGAACGGGTCCAGGTTGCTCATCGCGCCGAGGCCCGTCCGGCACAGCTTTCCGGTGGCGAGATGCAGCGCGTGGCCATTGCCCGTGCCCTGGCCCATCGTCCCGAGCTGCTGCTGGCCGATGAACCCACCGGGAACCTCGATTCAAGGAACGGAGCCAACATCCTCCAGCTGTTGCGGGAACTCAGCAGCGAAACGGGAACGGCCCTTGTGCTCGTCACCCATAGCCCCGAGGCCGCCGCCATCTGTCATCGTGAGCTGGAGCTGCGTGACGGGGAAATCGTCGGCGAACGGATGCGGTCCCTCGCATGAACCGCAACACCACCAGCGGTTCCCTCCCATCGGACGTCCTTCCGATGCTGTGGCGGCGTTTCAGTGTCCGTCACGCGCTCCAATCCCCGCTCCAGTCCGTGTTGCTCGTGGTCATTCTGTCGCTGGGTGTCGGTGTGTTCTTCGCGGTCCGTCTCGCCAACCGGGCTGCGGTGGCAAGCTTCCAGAATTTCACCGACCTCATCACGGCCGAGAGTGATGGTCTGATTGCAGCGCCCTCGGGGATGTTGCCGGAGACGGTCCTGGGTGAATTGCGGGAGGCGTTGAAGGACGAAGCGGTCCAGATCATTCCCGTAATCGAGACAACGGCGACGCTCCCGCGGGTCTCCGACAACGAAGCGATCGGGTCACGATCGACCTTCCAGGTGCTCGGCCTCGATCTCATCGCAGTCCAGAATCTCGCGGATCGGCGTCCGGCGAACCGTCAATGGCTCGCGAATCCCGGGTCTCCGGCCGGGGGTGAGCCGGACTCGTCGGATCTCCGAGTCCAGGCCCGACGTCTCTGGGAGTCCTTCCGGGATCCCCGCTCGGTTTTTGTGAGTCCACGGCTCGCGATCCGCCAACGTCTGGTCCCCGGCCAGGAATTCCCGCTGGTCCTGAATGAGGCCATCGTACCGCTTCGGATCGCGGGGATCATTCCCACGGATCCGGGCCAGCCGGAGGTGCCGGCCGAGCTGTTGGTGATGGACCTGCCAGCGGCGCAGCGGTGGTCGGGGTGGATGGGACGTTTGAGCCGGATTGAGTTCGTCCTCGAGGACGGGCCCGATCGCGAGGGTCGATGGCGAAGGATCCGGGAGACCCTGGAGCGGTTGGCCCTTCTGGGTCCGGGTGGCATGGCTGCAGCGGATGGGACTTCGTTGGCCCCGCGGTGGCTGGTGGGATCCCCGGCGGACCGTCGTCAGAGCGGCGAGGTGATGACCCGTGCGTTCCGATTGAACCTCACCATCCTGTCCATGCTGGCCCTCGTGGTGGGTGTGTATCTGGTCTTCCAGGCCCTCGACGGGGCCGTGGTCCGGCGTCGCGAGGAAATCGCGATCCTTCGTTCCTTGGGGATTCCTCCGGGTCTGATCCAGCGGGCGTGGCTGGGCGAGGCGGCTCTGCTTGGACTGCTGGGAGGGTCCGTGGGACTCTTGCTGGGATGGATCGGTGCCCAGGGAGCGGTGCGACTCGTGGGCAAGACGGTGAATGCCCTCTACTACGCGACCTCGGCGGAGCAGGCATCGCTCCATCTTGGGGAGGCGGTGCTGGCACTCGTGTTGGCGGTGCTGACCAGTCTGATCGCCGGCTGGCTTCCGGCCCGGGCTGCGGCCGAGACGCCGCCGGCCCAGTCGCTGGGACGGGGGCATGGGACGACGTTCACCGGTCCGCGCTGGCTGCAACGAACCGATGGGGCGTGGATCCTGGTGGGGTTGGGATTCGCGCTTCTCGTGGTGCCGCCGTGGCGTCCTGAGGCGGGATTCCGGGTGCCGATCGCCGCCTATGGCACAGCCATCTGCTGGACCCTGGCGGCGGGGGTGCTGGGCGGTGCGTTCCTGAAGGGATTGGCGCGGGTTCTGGCGCGACCGGCGCTGCGGGTGTCGCAACACCCAGTGATACGGTTGGCGTTGAGCGTGTTGAGGGAACCCACGGGACGGCATCGGCTGGCGGTGGCTGGATTGGTCTGTGCCGTTGCGATGACGGGAGGCATGGCGATCCTGGTGGGCAGTTTCGACACCACGATGCGGGGGTGGATCGAGCGGACTTTCCAGGCCGACCTATTCCTCTCGAGCGATGGGGCCCAGAGCGCCTCGACGGAGAACCGGATCTCGCCCGAGACCTGGCGCGGCATCGCGAGTCATCCGGCGGTGGAACGCTCCCAGGTCATCCAGGCGTCGCGGCTGCAGCTTCCGGAGGGGGAGACGATGCTGGTCTCGAGCGATCTCGCCTTCTTCCGGGACCACGCCAAACCGGCCTGGCGTCAGGCGCCGCAGGACGACCGGGTCTTTGACCCCCGCAGTAACGGGTCGATGGCTCTCGTCAGTGAGGCCTTCAGCGAACGGTTCCAGAAGGTCCGGGGCGATCGCATCCGGGTGCCGACGCCGGTCGGGATGCAGGACCTCGAGATCGCGGGGGTGTTTTCGGATTACGGGAATGAACGGGGATCGATCCTGGTCGACCGGCCCCAGTTCGTGCGCTGGTTTGGTCACGAGCTCGCCTCGAGCCTGATCCTCGTGTTGCGGCCCGGTTTGGACATCGAGGGGGTCCGTGCCGAATTCAGGTCCCGGCATCCGGGTCTCGCGGTGTTCACCCAGTCCTATCTTCGAGCGGAGGCGCTGCGCATCTTCCGACAGACCTTCGCCATCACCTATGCCCTGGAACTGATCGGGGTCACGGTGGCGGTCGCCGGCCTGGCGTTCACGCTGGTCAGTGTGTTGTGGGAGCGGCGCGGCGATCTGACGACCCTCCGGGCGCTGGGGTTGACGCGCTTCGAGCTGGCGGCTGCAGCGGCGATCGAGGGCGTGGTGACGGCCATCAGCGGTGTGGTGACAGGAATTGTCGCGAGTCTTGGACTCGGATGGGTGCTGATCCATCGGGTCAACCAACAGACCTTCGGGTGGACCCTGGAGACGGATTGGTCTTGGGACCAGTTGCTCCTCCTTGGGCTGATGGTCATTGGTGCGGCGGCGCTTGCCGCGTGGGGAGCGGGACGCTGGGGATCCCGGCTTCCGGCGGAACAGGAGGAATGAACGGATGCGGCATCGTTTCCAGATCTGGCTGGCGGTGATTCTGTGCTGGGCAGCGGTGCCCGGCGCGGTCCTGGCAGCCGAGCCGGTGCAGACGGCTGAGGGGTTCGTGGTTCCGCAGCCTGGGACGCGGTTTCAGTTTCCAAGGGACCACGGAAGCCACCCCGACTTCGCGTTGGAGTGGTGGTACATCACGGGACATCTCACCGAGACAAACGGGGTCCGATATGGGTTCCAGGCCACATTCTTCCGTCGGGCCACGCCGAGGACGGAGACGCCGAGGACGGAGACGCCGGGTTCCGCAACGCAGGCCTTCGGGGACCAGCAGCTGCATCTGGCCCACATGGCTTTGTTGGAGGTCCAGACGGGGCGGTTCCGACATCAGGAACGGATCCAACGCGAGGGGTGGAACGCCTCGGCCAGTGTAAACGGACTCGATGTCCGGAACGGCAACTGGTCCCTGCGGATGATGGAGCCGATGACGACGGGTGGAGGGTCTCCGATGGAGTTGCGGGGAGGGATCCGGGGCGAGGTGGCGTTCCGGTTCCGGCTCGAGCCCGTGAAGCCTCTGGTCGTGTTCGGGACGAACGGGGTTTCGCGGAAGGCCGTCGAGCCCACGGCGGCGAGCCATTATCTGACGTTCAGCCGACTCCGCGTGTCGGGTGAGCTGGTCATCGACGGACAAAGTCGTTCCATCCAGGGCGAGGCGTGGATGGACCATGAGTTCAGCTCGAGTCAGCTGGGTCGGGACCAGGTGGGCTGGGACTGGGCGAGTCTGCAGCTGCGGGACGGACGCGAGGTGATGGCGTATCGGATGCGGCGTTCGGATGGCACGACCGACCCGTTCTCGACGCTGGCGTGGGTGGGGCAGGAGGGGGACGTGTCCCAGGTGGGGTCGGACCGGTTCGGCTGGGAGACGCAGGGGCAGTGGAGGAGTCCGACGACGGGTGCGGTCTATCCGGCTGCAGTGGTCCTCACAGCCGAGGATCCGGTGGACGGGCGGCGGCGGCGGTTTCGGATTGAGCCTCTGGTGGCGGCTCAGGAGCTGACGGGTGCGTTGGGAGGGATCCCCTATTGGGAGGGGGCGTGTCGGGTTTTGGATGAATCTGGTCAGGAGGTGGGGCGGGCCTTCCTCGAGATGACGGGCTACGCGGCCCCGTTGCAGGGACGGCTGTGATCGGGGCGTGGAGGGGACCTACGCGGAGAAGCGGGCGAGGGGCATTGAGATCCCTACCCAGGAACGTTCCCACTATCGACGATCTGTCCCGTCTTGGGTATCGGATCTGGATGAGCTCCCGGTCATCTTGGTTCCGCCCGATTCTTTTCGCATGGCTCCTTGCCTTTGGGCTGTCCTTTGTCAGGGCGTCCACCTTGGAGAAGGTGGTGCTTGAGGCCCAGTGCGATAACCCGATGGAGCTGGCGGTTCTGCCCGATGGGCGCGTCCTGTTCGTGGAACGGTTTGGTAGGGTTCGGATCTGGAAGCCGGATACGGGGCAGACCGTGGTGGCTGCGGAGATCCCGGTCCACGGCAGCATCAACGCCATCATCGCCGGCCAGCAGGATCGGGGCAGCTGGGAGGCCGGGCTGCTGGGCGTGACGCTCGCGCCGGAGTTTCCGAAGACCGGTTGGATCTACCTCTACTACTCGCCGAAGGGGGATGTTTCCGAGAACCGGCTGTCCCGGTTCGTGCTGAAGGGTGACACGTTGGATCTGGCGTCGGAGAAAATCGTCCTCCGTGTCCCAGTGCAGCGCGACGTGTGCTGTCATGAAGCCGGTTCCTTGGCGATGGATGGGGACGGCAACCTCTTCCTGTCGACGGGTGACAACACCAACCCGTTCCAGAGCGATGGATTCAATCCCACCGACCACCGGCCAGGCCGATATCCGTTCGATGCCTCCCGTTCCTCCGGCAATGCGAACGATCTCCGTGGGAAGATCCTGCGGATCCATCCGGAGCCGGATGGAAGCTACACGGTTCCAAAGGGAAATCTTTTCCCGCCTGGAACCCCTCAGACCCGGCCGGAGATCTTCGTCATGGGATGCCGAAACCCGTTCCGCATCTCTGTCGACCGTGTGACCGGGATGCTATCGTGGGGCGAGGTGGGGCCGGACGCCCGGGAAGCGAAGGCGGAGCGGGGGCCGGCGGGATTCGATGAGATCAACCGCACCAAGACCGCTGGCAATTTCGGTTGGCCGTTCCTGATCGCCGACAACAAGCCGTATCGCCAGTACGACTTCGCCACGGGCGCCTCGGGTCCTGCCCAGGATCCGGCGCATCCCCTGAATCGTTCCCCGCTCAACACCGGTCCACAGGATCTCCCAGCAGGGCGTCCGGCATGGATCTTCTATCCGTACACGCCCTCGGCGCGGTTCCCGTTGGTGGGGAGCGGGGGTCGCACCGCCTGCGCGGGACCATTTTATCGGTTTGATCCCAAGCTGGCCTCGACCCGGAAGCTTCCGGAGACCTTCGACCAGTCCCAGCTCATCTACGATTGGGAGCGGCGGTGGATCCTCGCCGTGGGGGTCAATCCTGACGGCTCACCAGGATCCATGCAGCGCATGGCCCCGGAGATTCAGCTCAAGCGGCCGATCGAGATGGAACTGGGTCCCGACGGAGCGCTTTACGTGATCGAGTTCGGCAGCGGCTGGGAGAACAACAAGGACGCCCAACTGGTGCGGATCCAGGCGGCGACGGTTCGGTGAGGGTGAGGAGTCCGATCGTGATGCGATGGAGGCCGGTGGGAGGGTGAGACGTGGCCGCCGGGAACTGCGTACTGCTTCAGGGGGCTATTTGATCCCGGCGAGGCGGTCCTTCCAGATCTGGTAGAGGCGGACGGTGGCCTCAACATCGCGGAGACAGTATTCGGCGATCTGGCGGTACTCCCCGGCGGCCAGAAGGTCATTGACGTCGGCGCCGGTGACTCCTTGGGCCTTGGGGGAGGGGATGCCGAAGGCGCGGCAGTAGAAATCGAGGTTGAACTTCCGCGCGGCGCCGTCGCGACCGCTGACGTTGTAAAAGGTGAACTGCTCGGCGAGGTCGCAGTGGGGGTCGGTCTGGTACCGATACCCGAGCCAGTCCTTTCGGGTGATGGGGACGTTCAGCAGCGCGGATCTCAGATAAAGGAACGGCACGTCAAAACCGCGTCCGTTGAAGGTGACGACCTGGTCGTAGCGCTTGGCGACATCCCAAAATGCGGTGAGGAGTTCCTGTTCATCGACCTGTGGGGCGAACTCGACGCCTTCGGGAGTGCAGGACTCCTCCTCGAAGTCCTCGGCCTGGTAGAGGACCTGTCCCTTGCCGGAGTCGGCATTGACCATCGCGATGCAGACGATCTGGGCCGTGAAGGGCCAGAGGTTGAACTGCTGGTAGATCTCGGCGCGGCGCCTGGCCCGGTCGGCTTCGTCGGGGAGCTTCTCTGCCTCCCGGAACAGATATTCCTGCTGTGCCTCGTCGAACTGCTCGAGCGGCATTGCGGAGGTTTCGATGTCGAAGACGAGACGCGCCATGCGGGGTTTTGTAGCGGGGGAGAGGCTGGAGGGACAGCGTCGACAAGGGTTCGGGTTCGGGATCGTTCGAGATCTGAAAAACCGAGGGGCGGAAACCCTCGGGCTACCTTTGAGGTACCCGACGATTCCCGCCCCAACTCAGCGACAAGAAACGAAGGGTTTACTTCTTCTTGGCAGCGGCCTTCTTGGCGGCTGGCTTCTTGGCGGCTGGCTTCTTGGCAGCAACCTTCTTGGCAGCTGGCTTCTTTGCTGGTGCGGCTTTTTTCTTAGCGGGCATTCCTCTCACCTCCCATCCGTCGCGTTCCCGACAAGGATGTCCCTCTAAGATTTATTGCGAGGACAACGGGGAACACGTTGGCGTTTTGTAACGAAGCGCCGCGCGTGCACGCCAGCGTTTTCTCGCTTTGCATCAATTTTTCGGCGCGGGATGCGCTCTCTTGCATGGGTTCAACACGTGCCTAGTCTCGGCCCGCATCCGATGTCCGCCGACTCCCCAGCACCGCTGACGCCCATGATGGCGCAGTATCGACGGATCAAGTCGGAGCTGCCGAAGGATGCGCTGCTGCTGTTCCGGCTCGGCGACTTCTACGAGATGTTCTTCGAGGATGCGCAGGCGGGTGCGCAGCTCCTGAATCTGGCGCTGACCCAGCGCAACGGCATTCCGATGTGCGGTCTGCCCTATCACGCCGCGAACGGATATCTCGGGAAGCTGCTGCGCCATGGACGCAAGGTCGCCATCTGCGACCAGACCGAGGAACCCCGTCCAGGCAAGCTCGTCCAGCGCGAGGTCACGGCGATCCTGTCGCCGGGCACCCACTTTGATGAACGGCTCCTCCAGTCCGACCGGAACAACTTCCTCGCGGCGGTCTGGAATTCGGGTGGCGTCCATGGCCTGAGCTGCGTGGATCTGACGACCGGGGACTTCCGGGTGACCGAACTCGACAGTCCGAAGTCCCTGCTGGCGGAACTGGAGCGGCTTCGGCCGGCCGAGGTGATTGTTGCGGCGGAGGACGCCCGGCTGAGGGCGCTGTTGCTCGGGGTGGAGGCGGCGGATCCCGCCTCTGATCTTCGGACCTCCACGGGAGCCCAATGTGTCGGATATGAGGGGTGGGTATTCCGCCCGGAGACGGCGTTGTTCACCTTAAAGGACCACTTCAAGGTCGAGGCCTTGGATGGATTTGGTCTCAGGCATCGGGACACGGCTGCCGGGGCTGCCGGGGCTGTGCTGCACTATCTGGTGCATCACCTGCGGCGCGACGTTTCCCATCTGACGCGTCTGACCTTCTATCAGGTGGCGGACTACCTGGTCCTCGACTCCATCTCTCTGCGGAACCTCGAGATCCTGGAGCCTCTGCATGGCGATGGTTCGCGGAACACGACGCTGTTCGGGGCGCTGAATCGGTCGGTGACGCCGATGGGCGCGCGGCGGCTGCGGGATTGGCTGACCCAGCCCTTGGCCTCGGTGGATGCGATCCGGCGCCGCCAGGAGGCTGTGTCTTCGTTTCTGGATCATCCGGGTGGACTCGAGGCGTTTCGGGCGCGGTTGCGCGAAGTTCGGGATCTGGAGAGGACGCTTGCCCGGCTGAGCCTGGGTTCGGGCAACGCCCGTGACCTTGTGGTGCTGCGGCTCGGGCTGCATCAGCTCCCGGATCTGCGCCAGACCCTTGCCCGGATCCCAGGACTCGGACCTCAATCCGGCGCCGAGGAGCCCTCGCTCCTCGAACAACTCCACGCCGGATTGGTCGAGAAGCCGGCGCTGATCGAGCTGTTGGAACGCGCGATCGTCGACGAACCACCGCTTGCGGTGAAGGAGGGTGGGCTGATCCGGGACGGATTCAGCGTGGAGCTCGACGAGATCCGGTCGGCGTCCCGAGGTGGCAAGGACTGGATCGCGAAGCTCCAGCAGGACGAGGCGGCCCGGACGGGCATCTCGTCTCTCAAAGTCGGGTTCAACTCGGTCTTTGGCTATTTCATCGAGGTCACCAAGGCGAACCTCGCCAAGGTGCCTCCGGAGTACATCCGCAAGCAGACCGTGGCCAATGGGGAGCGCTTCATCACTCCGGAGCTCAAGGCGATGGAGTCAAAGATCCTCGGGGCCGAGGAACGGGCGACCAAGCTGGAGTACGAGCTCTTCCTCCGTGTCCGGGAGGAGGTCCTGGGCCAGCTGAAGGAGATTCAAGGCACGGCCGCGGCCCTGGCGCAGCTCGATGTGCTATCGACCTTCGCCGAGACGGCGCGTCTGCACCGACATGTCTGTCCGGAGGTCGGGGACTCGGGGGTTCTGGAGATTCGGGAGGGTCGGCATCCTGTGCTGGAGCAGACGCTTCCCGACGGCCGATTCGTGCCGAACGACGTACGGTTGGACGTCGAGCGGGAGCAGATCGCGCTGATTACGGGACCGAACATGGCCGGCAAGAGCACCTATATCCGCCAGGTGGCGCTCATCGTCCTGCTGGCCCATACGGGTGCGTTTGTCCCGGCGACGTCGGCCCGGATCGACCTGGTGGATCGCATCTTCACACGAATCGGCGCAAGCGACGATCTGGCCCGGGGTCAGAGCACGTTCATGGTGGAGATGAGCGAGACGGCCAACATCCTGAACAACGCAACGCGTCGGAGCCTGGTGATCCTGGACGAGATCGGTCGGGGCACGAGCACCTTTGATGGTCTAAGCCTGGCCTGGAGCATTGTGGAGCATCTGCACCATCAAGTGGGCGCGAAGACGCTCTTCGCAACCCACTACCATGAGCTGACCGAGCTGGGCAGCCATCCGGATGCGCCCGACGCGCCCGGCTCTCCCGATGGGGCTCGGCTGGCTCGGGTCCGGAACCATCATGTGGCGGTCCGGGAGTGGAACGACCAGCTTGTGTTCCTGCGGAAGGTCCAGCCAGGGGCGACCGACAAGAGCCACGGCATCCAGGTGGCCCGGCTGGCCGGGGTGCCACAGCCGGTGATTGCCAGGGCGAAGGTGATCCTGCGGGTCCTCGAGGAGGCCGAACTGAATCTACAGCAGGTGTTGCCCGGAGCGGGTGAGGATGCCGCAGGGGCCGCCCCGGTGGAACGTCCCCGGCGGACCCGATCGGATCGGGACCGACTTCGCTCGCTCCATCCTCCCCCGCAGCTGGACCTGTTCTCAGCGTGACAGGTCCTGAGGGTCATTCTTCCCATGGATCACTCCGATTCCCCACGTCCGGGAACACCTCCGACCGGCGATACGGTGACCGCGGCCTATATGGCGTCGATTCGGGGCCGACTCAGGGCCTTGGGCATCCCGGAGACGTACGGGGTCGACAGGGGCCTGACCCTCCAGCCGGAGGCCGATGTGCTGGAGGTGGTCCGGGTGGTGGCCGACGGACGCCGGATCGAGTTGCAGCCGGATGTTGCAGCCGCATGGCGCGCGATGGTGGTGGCTGCCGGGGCGGAGGGCATCACGCTGTTGCTGATCTCGGGCTTCCGTTCCGTCCAACGGCAGCAGGAGATCCTGGAGCGAAAGCGGGCTGCGGGGGAGGCGATCGAGTCGATCCTCCGGGTCAATGCCGCCCCGGGCTACAGCGAGCACCACACCGGACGGGCGGTGGATATTGGGACACCCGGATGTCCGCCGCTCGAGGAACGATTCGAGGAAACCCCGGCATACGGCTGGCTCAGCCGGAATGCGGGGCTTTTTGGGTTCTCACTCAGCTACCCGAGGGGCAACCCCAACGGCATCGTCTACGAGCCGTGGCACTGGTTGCACCGGGTCGGTGATCCGGGCTGATCCGACGTCTAGGAACCGTCAGACGTTCTTCGGGGTAGGATGGGTCCAGGGCGACCGATATGGCCTCGCGAGGAGCCGGTTGGCCTCGTTGTCGCCGACCACCCTCTGGGCCTTCTCATCCCAGGTGAGGGTTCGACCGAGCTGGAGAGCGATGTTCCCGAGGATGCAGGAGGACGACGAGATGTGGCCCTGCTCGATGTCGGCTACCGGCTTCCCTCGGGTCTGGCGGCACTCGAGCAGGTTGCGCATGTGACCCCGGATTGCAGGCGCGCAGTGCTTCTCGAGATCCTTCTCGGTCTTGTCCTCGGGATATTCCTCGAGCTCCATGCCGACGTCCTTGTGGACCGGACTGCCGCCACCCAGGGGCTGGTAGTCATAGCTGAAGACGCTGGCCTTCAGCGTTCCCTTGTCGCCGTAGAAGGTGGCGCTCCAGGGATACTTGGGATCCGGGTCAGAACCCCAGGTGCGGTGGGTCCAGACGACCTGGAGGTCCCCATAGTCGTAGGTGACCTCCTGTGTGTCGGTGATGTTCGCGCGCGCGGCCTTGTCGACCAGGATGCCCCCGGACGAGCTGATCCGCTTAGGCCAGCCCAGATCCATCATCCACCGGGTCATGTCGAGCATGTGGACGCACATGTCACCCACGATGCCATTGCCGTACTCCATGAAGGCGCGCCAGCCGCGGGGATGGACGATCCTGTTGTAGGGCCGCATCGGCGCAGGACCGGTCCACATGTCGAAGTCGAGGTACTCCGGCGGCGCGGTGTCCGGAGCCTGGGCGAGGGTGTCGCGGTTCCGCATGTGCCAGTAGCAGCAGATGTTGACCCGGGCGATCCTGCCTAGGGCGCCGGACTGGATGTAGCGCTCGCGGGCCTCGATGAGGTGCGGGGTGCTGCGACGCTGGGTGCCGATCTGGACGACGCGGCCGTATTTGCGGGCGGCGGCAAGCATGGCCTGGCTCTCGACCACATCGACGCCGGTTGGCTTCTGGCAGTAGATGTCGGCGCCGGCCTTGCAGGCCTCGATCATGGGCAGGGCGTGCCAGTGGTCGGGGGTGCCGATCAGGACAACGTCGAGATCCTTCTCGGCGAGCATCCTGCGGTAGTCGCCGTAAGTGCGGGGTTTCTTTCCGGATTTCTGGCGCTGAGAGACGAGTTCGGCCGCCTCCGAGAGCATCCGTTTGTCGACATCACAGAGCGAGACCACATCGACGGGCGTGACCTGGATGAGGCGGAAGAGGTCGCACTTTCCATACCAGCCGGTGCCGATGAGGCCGACGCGAAGCGGTTTTTCGGCGGCGGCGAAGGTGGTGGGGATGTAGGTGGCGGCCGCGGACCATGCGACCGCGGCTGTGCCTGATTGGAGGAAGGAGCGGCGAGTCATGGGGAAGGGTTGGTCCGACTCCTCGGGTGAGACAAGTCTGGTCTCGACGAGTCTTCGACTTCCTTCGCGGCGGGGACCCCGCCATCCTCGCTGGGCATGTCCGATTCCTCCCACGTGGTGATCCTGGGTGCCGGCATCATCGGCCTCTGTTCGGCACTGTATTGTGCCCGACGAAGAATGCCGGTGACGGTGATCGATCGGCAGGCGGAGGATCGGGACGGGTGCTCGTTCGGGAACGCAGGGATGGTGGTTCCGAGCCACTTCGTGCCACTGGCAGCGCCGGGGATGGTGGCGTTGGGATTCCGGTGGATGTGGAATCCGGAATCACCCTTCTACATCAAGCCGCGCCTGGATCCCGAACTCCTCGCCTGGGGTTGGCGGTTCATCCGGGCGTCGACAGCGGGGCATGTCCGCGCTGCCGCCCCGCTCCTGAGGGATCTCAATCTCGCCAGCCGTTCGGAGTACGAGCGGCTGGCATCAGAGTTGCCGGACGAATTCGGCCTCGTGCAGCGAGGGCTCCTGATGCTGTGTCGGACGGAGCATGGGCTCGAGGAGGAGGCCGCGTTTGCGGCGAAGGCGGAGGCGCTTGGAGTTCCTGCCCGGGTTCTCGGGGTGAAGGAGACCGCTGCCATGGATCCAACGGTGACCATGGACGTCGCGGGTTCGGTGTTCTTTCCGAAGGACTGTCACCTGTCGCCCCACCGGTTTATGAAGGCGGTGCGCGAGGAGTGTGGTCGGCTTGGAGTCCGGTTCCTCTGGGGTTCCGAGGTGACCGGTGTTCGTCGCGAGCGGGATCGGGTCCGCTCGCTCGAGACGACCGCTGGGGAAATCCCGGTCGGACGCCTTGTCCTGGCGGGGGGATCATGGTCGTCACGGCTGGGCGCTGGCCTCGGACTGTCGATCCCGATGCAGGCGGGCAAGGGGTATAGCCTGACGGTCAATCGGCCGCGTCAGCTCCCGGAGCTGTGCTCAATCCTGACCGAGGCGCGGGTGGCGGTGACGCCGATGGGGGGAAGCCTTCGCTTCGGTGGGACCATGGAAATTGCGGGCCTGAACGAAGACATCACGGAGCGGCGGGTCCGGGGCATCATCAAGGCGGCGGTCCGGTATTTCCCGGCGTATGAGCCCGGGGACTTCGACGGCATCCGGCCGTGGCGAGGCCTTCGGCCATGTTCTCCGGACGGACTGCCCTACCTGGGTTGCAGTCGTCGGGTGGCCAACCTCGTCGTGGCGACGGGTCATGCCATGATGGGGCTGAGCCTCGGTCCCATCACCGGACGACTGGTTGCGGAGCTGCTGGCGGGGGATCGGCCGTCGTTCGATCTGAGTCTGGTGTCACCCGACCGTTATGGATGAGATGGCGTTCCAGGGTGGCAAGGATCGGTCTGGAACAGGTGTCTCCAAGGCCGTGCTATCGTCTTGTTGGATGCCTCGCACCCAGGTCCAGCAGGGCACTGCGCGCCGCGTCGGCTTCTGGGCTGCGTCCATGGGGATCGACTCTCAACTCTCAACCCTCGACAGCCATCCCGCCCCGGGTTGCTGAGCCTCGGCCATGTCGCATCTCTTCCAGCTCCTGTGGCGGATCCTGTTCGGACTCGCGCTCCTGCCGTGGTGTGTTGGAGCCACCTGGGCGCTGGTCGTCCTCATCCGATTTTCCGTCGGGTCGTCGTTGTTCTGGGTCTCGGTGCTTGGGGGAGCCGCTGCGTGGCTCGTGGTGTTCCTGATGCTGCCCAAGCCGCTCTGGATCTACGTGGTGGGCCATGAGCTGACCCATGCGCTTTCAGCCTGGGTGTGCGGGGGGCGGGTGAAGTCGTTCCGGGCCACTTCCAACGGGGGGTCGGTCGTGGTGAGCAAGAGCAACGCCTTCATCGTCCTGGCTCCGTACTTCATCCCGTTGTACGCGCTGCTGTGGGCCTCATTCTGGGGGGTGGGCAGCCACTTTGGCCACTGGCAGGCCTACCAGCCCTGGTTCCACTTTGGCCTTGGCGTGACCTACTCGTTCCACGTGACCCTGACGGTCCACATCCTCCGGGTGAAACAGCCCGATATCGATGTCGAAGGATGGATCGTGTCGGGTGTGCTGATCTGGCTGGGCAACGTGCTGGTGCTGCTCGTGACCCTTCCCTGGCTGACCGGCAGGGTGACGCCGTGGACGGCCCTCGGCTGGTGGTTCAACCGGACCGCCCGGTTCCTGATGTGGCTCGGGTCAGCGTTCTGAACCCTCGGAGGCAGCCTTCTGGGTCGGGGTGGCCATGGGATAGAGTCCGGGACAGCACCCGAAGTGTTGGTGGAATGCCTGGCTGAAGTGGCTGAGGCTGTTGTAGCCGACCTCCGTCGCAGCCTCGGTGACGTTGAATGAGCCACTCCGGAGCAGGTCCGCGGCCCGTTCGAGGCGAAGCTGTCGGAGGTACTGCGGAATGGTCTGGCCGGTCTCCTTGGAGAAGGTCCGGCTCAGGTAGAAGGGACTGCAGCCCACCTGTCGGCCGATCTCCTCGAGTGAGGGCGGATCGGTGAGCCGTTCCTTGAGGATTGAGATCACTCGGTCGACGCGGTCGCGGGCGACGCGCTGGTGTCGATGACAGAACAGCTCCTCGGTCGAGGCCGGCTGGAAGAAGAACTCACCCATCAGCTCTATGGCCTTGGCCTGGAACCAGAGGTCCTGGGCGCTGGCCAGGACGGGCGGCTGACGGAGGCTGAGGACAAGTTCCCGCTGGCGGACGTTGATCGACTCGGGGGTGGCCACCATGGCTCCAGATGGGGTTCCGACGATGGCCTGGCGGATCAGGGGGTGTAGGTCCTCCGACGATTTCTGGAGATGTCTCGACAGGAATTCTGGGGCGAATTCCACGGTGATGAAATGATGGGTGGCACCGCGCAACCGACGGGCTTCGAGGCCGGGGCGTCCCTGTCGATAGAATCCGGCGGTCCAGGGTTCGAGCCGGAGGGTCTTGCCAGCGGCGGAGACCTCGGCGGTTCCTGCGAGGTTCAGGCAGAGTTCCACAGCATCGGGATGGAAGCTGGGCGCCCAGTCGACCTCGGCATCTGGGGGCACCTCGTGCCATTCGAAGCTCAGTCCGAGACGTGCAAAGTCGCCGAACAGCTGTCGCCATCGCGCTCCCACCGCACGCCAGAGTGCCGCCTCCCCACCGGAGGCGGTGGGGGAGACACGAGGGAGGCGGGCTGTCTTTGGCACAGGGGGCGCAGAGTAGAATCCCATTCCAGGGCCAGCAACCGTGGCGGTTGCCGACGGGTTGTTGCGTGCTGTCGCCTGGTTGCCCTCGGATTGTGAGCCCGGGGATCTCAGCCGCGGTGGCCGAAGATGCTGACGCTGAGCGGGGGCAGGGTGAACTCGGCGGAATGACCCTGGTTGTGGACCGCATATGACTCGGCTTCGACGCCCAGCGGATTCCCCAGGTTGCTCCCTCCGTAGAGGCTGGCGTCGCTGTTGAGCAGCTCATCCCAGTGTCCCGCGAGCGGCAGGCCCACCCGATATCGTGGCCGGGGCACTGGTGTCAGGTTGAGGATCACAAGGAGGTGGGAGTGGGCGCCGGGGTGGCCCTCGACGGAGGCGTGGCGGACGAAGGTGAGCACGCTGTTCTCATGGTCACCACAATCGACCCACCAGAACCCTTCCCGCTCGTAGTCCCCACGCCAAAGCGCCGGCTCCCGTCGGTAGAGCGCATTGAGGTCGGAGACCCATCTCTGGGTGCCGCGATGGAAGGGGCCGGAATCGAGCAGGGACCAGTCGAGCGCGGCATTGGCATTCCACTCGTGCGTCTGTCCGAACTCCCCACCCATGAAGAGCAGCTTCTTGCCAGGGAACAGCCATTGGTATCCCAACAGGGTCCGCAGGTTCGCAAACCCCTGCCAGTCGTCGCCCGGCATCCGGCGCCGGAGCGAGCCCTTTCCATGGACTACTTCGTCATGCGATAGCGGCAGGACGAAGTTCTCCTGGAAGTGGTAGAGCATCGCGAAGGTCAGATCGTTCTGATGATACTTCCGGTGGATCGTCTCGCGTCGGAAGTACCCAAGGGTGTCGTGCATCCAACCCATGTTCCACTTGAGGGTAAATCCGAGTCCACCGACCCACGGCGGGCGCGAGACCATGGGCCACGCGGTGCTCTCCTCGGCAATGGTAACCACGCCAGGATGTTCGGTCCCGACGAGGTGATTGACGGATCGCAGGAACTCGACCGCATCGAGATTCTCCCGGCCGCCGTATTTGTTCGGGATCCACTCGCCCTCCTTGCGGGAGTAGTCGAGGTAGAGCATGGAGGCGACGGCGTCCACCCGGAGTCCATCAATGTGGAACCGCTCGCACCAGAACAGAGCGTTCGCGGTCAGAAAGTTCCGCACCTCGTGACGGCCGTAGTTGAAGATCAGCGTTCCCCAGTCCTGATGGGCGCCCTGCCGGGGGTCCGCGTGCTCGTAGAGTGCCGTACCGTCGAATCGGGCCAGTGCCCAGCCATCCCTTGGGAAGTGGGCCGGGACCCAGTCGACGATGACCCCGAAACCCGCGCGGTGCAGCTCATTGACCAGGTACTGGAAGTCATCGGGGGTTCCGAAGCGGCTGGTCGGGGCGTAGAACCCGGTGACCTGGTATCCCCAGCTGGGGAAGAAGGCGTGCTCCGCGACCGGGAGGAACTCGACGTGTGTGAATCCGGTCTCCTGGAGGTACTCGACGAGGGGTTTCGCGAGTTCCCGGTAGGACAAGGATTCCCAGGCGCTCTTCCGTTTCCACGATCCCAGATGGATCTCGTAGATGCTCATCGGGGACCGCAGCGGGTTCGAGGACCTTCGGCGCTGCATCCAGTCGGCGTCGGTCCAGCAGAACTTCCGGTTGTTCCAGACCACGGAGGCATGTTTGGGCGGCTGCTCGAAGTGAAAACCGAACGGGTCGGTGTTCAGCTTCAAAGCACCGTGGGCATCCAGGATCTCGTATTGGTAGAGGGCTCCCTCACCGATCCCGGGGATGAAGATCTCCCAGACCCCTGAGGAACCGAGCTGCCGCATCAGGTGCCGCCGACCATCCCACTGGTTGAAATCGCCGACGACTGACACCCGTCGGGCATTGGGTGCCCAGACCGCGAAAGACACGCCCGGGACTCCATCGAGCGTCCGCATGTGGGACCCAAGGATGTCTGCAAGACGATGGTGGTTGCCTTCATTGAACAGGAAGAGGTCGGTTTCACCCACCGTGGGCCAGAAGGAGTAGGGGTCTCGACCTTGGCTGCGGCTTCCATCCGGCCAGGTGACCCTCAGATCATAGGCGTAGACCGCCTTGACCTCTGGGGTCTGTCCTTCGAAAACGCCTGTCTCGGAAATCAGACTCAGCTCGAAGGTGGGTCCCGCGTCCTTGGCGACGGGGGTGATCTCGACCCGGGTGGCCCCTGGTATGAACGCCCTGCCCACCAGGCCGGCGCCGTCCCCGAGCGGATGGAGCCCCAGGATGGAGTGGGGTGAACGGTGGCGGAGTCCGGCGAGGTCGGACAGTTCCTGCGGCGTCAACAGCACGCGTGGACGCTATCCCGGCATGGAGGGGCTCGGAAGGGAGAACTGGAGTGGGCTTTCAGACCGGGTAATCAGGGATCTGTTGATGCATCACCCCGGAAACAAATCGACCTTGCCCGGGTGGGGTCGGTTGTTACCGTCCGGCCGTGGCCTGTCCCCGCTGGTGGTTTCGTCGGGGCGGCCTCTCATTTTTTCCGATCGGCCTATCCTCCCATTCGCGTGAAGATCTTTTCCGGCACTGCCAACATCGCACTCGCGCAGTCGATCTGTGACAGCATCGACGTCCCCCTGGGAAAATGCACCGTCAGTACGTTCCCAGATGGTGAGACGTTCGTGAAGATCGATGAGAATGTGCGGGGTCAGGATATCTTCATCGTCCAGTCCACAAGCCCTCCGGCGAACCAGCACCTGATGGAGATGTTCATCATGATGGACGCCTTTCGTCGGGCCAGTGCGAGCCGGATCACGGCCGTGATGCCCTTCTATGGGTATGCGCGACAGGACCGTAAGGATCAGCCCCGGGTGGCCATCACGGCGAAGCTCGTGGCGAACCTACTGGTGGCGGCGGGTGCCAATCGGGTCCTCACGATGGATCTGCACGCCCAGCAGATCCAGGGCTTCTTCGACATTCCGGTCGACCATCTTTACGCGGCACCGGTCATCTACGAGTACCTGCTGAAGAAGAATCTCGAAAACCTGGTCGTGGTCAGCCCGGATGTCGGGGGCATCAAGATGGCCTATGCCTACGCGCAGCGGCTGGATGCCGAGTTGGCGATCGTGGCGAAGCGGCGAAAAAGTCCGACCGAGACGGAGGCCACGGCCGTGATCGGCGACATCGCCGGGCGGAATGTTCTGCTGGTCGACGATCTTACGGAGACCGCGGGGACCCTCACCAGCGCGGCGGCTCTGTTGAAGTCGCGAGGCGCAGAGAAGATCATCGCCTGTGTCTCTCATGCGCTCCTGACCGACCTCGGTGTCGAGAGGATCAAGAATTCTCCGATTGACGAATTAATCACGACCGATACGGTCCTGCGCCCCGTCTATCCCGGGGTAAACGTCACGACCTTGTCCGTGGCGCCGTTGTTGGGTGAGGCCATCAAGCGCATTCACCAAAACTCCAGCGTCACGTCCCTGTTCGAGTTTAAGGGCGGGCGCACCAGCTGACCTGGTCGCCGGCAGATACGACCGACATGAAATCACTCGCACTCAGCGCTTCACCGCGCACCCAGACGCGCCGCAAAGGCGCACGCAAGATCCGAAGCGGCGGCCGCATCCCGGCCATCATCTACGGACGGCACAACCCCCCGCAGAATCTCGAGATCGACGCCAAGCAGTTCGACGAACTGGTCCACAAGGCGCACACCGAGATCATCCTCGTCGACCTGACGGTCGAGGGTGATGCGAAGCCTGCCCGGTTGGCGTTGGTCCAGGATGTTCAACACCATCCTCTCTCTGGTAAGGTCCTCCACTTGGATCTTCACGAGGTGAAGGCCGACGAGAAGGTGTCGATCGAAGTTCCCGTCGAGGCCGTGGGCGTCCCGGATGGTGTGAAAAATGGGGGTGGCACCCTGGAGCACGTGCGGTTCCGGATTCGTGTCCGCTGCCTTCCGAAGGATCTTCCTGAGCAGATCAATGTCGATGTCACCAACCTGAAGGTGGGTGAGACGCTTCATATCGGCGAGATCGTTCCGCCGGCCGGTGTCGAGCTCCTGGGTGACAAGAAGATCCCTGTTCTTGCGGTAGCGGCGCCGGTGACCGAGGCGGCTGCCGAAACCGCTGCAGCCCCTGCCGCGGGTGAAGGTGCGAAGCAGCCTGAGATGATCAAGGAGAAGAAGGAAGAGCCGGCTGCTGACAAGAAGAAGTAGCTGTCTCGACTCGGGACCCATGACGGGGCGCCGAGTCCTTCGTGTCCGCGATGCAGGATCATTCGCTCATCGTGGGGTTGGGGAATCCGGGTCCCGAATACCGGAACACACGTCACAACGCCGGCTTCATGTTGGCGGACCGGTTGGCCGAAGGCTGGCGGGGATCGTGGCGGATGGAGTCCAAGTTCTTTTCCGAGATTGCCGAATGTCGAGTCGCGGGACGCAGGGTGACCCTCTGTAAGCCGCAGACATTCATGAACGCCAGCGGCCAGGCCGTGGCCCGGCTCGGCTCCTTCTTCAAGGTGCCACCGGCCCACATCCTGGTCCTGGTCGACGATGCCGACCTGCCGCTGGGAGCCCTGCGACTGCGTCCTGGGGGAAGCCCCGGTGGCCATCATGGTCTTGAATCGATCGAACAGGTGCTGGGCACGCGTGATTATCCCCGACTAAAAGTAGGGATTGCGCGACCGAGGCAGGATCGGCGTAATATCACGGATCATGTGCTGGGCGACGTCTCCGATGTCGAACAGCCTGTGCTGAACGAAGTTCTGACAAGGGCCTTCCAGCAGGTGGAATGCTGGTTGGTCGATGGGGTGATGCAGGCCATGAACCGCTACAACGGTTCCGGGTCGGTCTCCCCGAAAGATTCCACGAACCGAGAAAGGAAATCGCAGTGAAACGTTACGAAGGTCTGTTCATCCTCGATCTCGCCGGCCGGGAGGAGGGCCTGAACGACGTGGTGGAGAAGGTCAAAAGCCTCCTCGCCGGGTCGGGCGCCAAGGTCGAAACCGTCCAGAAAATGGACAAGAAGGCGTTTGCCCGGGTCACCGACAAGAAGGTGACTGGCGGACATTTCGTGAACGTCGTGTTCGAGGCCACGCCGACGGTTATCGCGGCGCTCCAGAGCAAGTTCGTCCATGTTCCTGAGGTCTACCGCGTCCAGTTCGGGGCTGCCTCGAAATTCGTCGCGGCTCCCGTCGAAGCCTGACCTTGATGCGGTTCTTCCGCACCTTCACCCATGGCCAGCTACAACAAGGTGATTCTACTGGGTAATCTGACCCGGGATCCTGAGTTGCGGTACACTCCGAAGGGAACCGCCGTTGCCCGCCTGGGCCTCGCTGTCAACCGATCCTACAAGTCGGAAACCGGCGAGACCAAGGAGGAGGTCACGTTTCTGGACGTCGATGCCTGGGGTAAACAGGCCGAGCTGATCGGCCAATATCTCCGGAAGGGAAATCCTTTGTTCGTCGAGGGCCGTCTCCGGCTTGACCAGTGGGACGACAAACAGACCGGCCAGAAGCGCAGCGCGCTCAAGGTGGTCATGGAGAACTTCCAATTCATCGGTGGTCGCGCCGAGGGGGCCCAGGGTGCCGCAGCACCGAGCCGGCCTCCGTCCCGTCCCGCGGGTCCCGCCGAGCCTCCCACTTCCGATGGACCGCCTCCCGAGGAGGACGATGTCCCATTCTGAATCTCTTCCTAACTGAACCAGTCATCGTATGTCGAAAACCGAAGTCATCCTCATCAAGAACGTGGTCGGCCTGGGCGCCGAGTCGGACCACGTCAGTGTCACCTCCGGCTACGCCCGCAATTTTCTGATCCCAGGCGGGCTCGCCGTCCCTGTCACCCAGGGAAACCGGAAGTGGATCGAGAATCTTCAGCGTCGTCGTGCCGAGCGGGAAGCCCATGAGCTCAACTCGATGACCGAACTGGCCAAGAGCCTGAACAAGGTCACACTCACCCTCCTCGTCAAGACCGGCGAAGATGGCAAGATGTTCGGCTCGATCACTTCCGGCTCCGTGGCTGACGCCCTCAAGACCCAGCTCGACGTGGCTCTCGACAAGCGCAAGATCCACCTTGAGAAGCCGATTCATGCGACTGGTGACCACGAAGTGGAGCTCCGGCTCCATCCCGAGGTTCGCTGCAGCCTGAAGATCGCGGTCAAGAGCACCACTCCGCTGCCTGAGGCGCCGGCGGCCCCAGCTGCAGAGGCGGCGAAGACCGAGAAGCGGGGACGTCGTTCGTCCGCCGAGGGCACTGCTAAGTCCGCGTAACTCCGTCCCGTGTTGGAACTCCAACACCTGGGAATCCAGGGCAGGCCGAAGGCCTGCCCTTTTTCTTTGGTGGCCTCCTCCACGAATCTTCCTGTCACCTTTGAACTGCATCCGTCCGGGTCCAGATGCCGCCTGGAAACCCGATCCAGGGCTTGGTCCCTCGGATCGGCGAGCCATTGAGCAACCAGTTCCCAGAGCGGCTCCTGCGACGTCCGGAACCCCAGATCCAGTGAAAATCCACCCGACTGTCACCTCGCCGCTCCAGACCTATCTCGACGACCTGCATGCCCGGCACCGGGCGGTCAAGGATGGGGAGGTGGCAACCTACATCCCTGAGTTGGCTAAGGCGGACCCCGAATGGTTTGGGATCTGTCTGGTCACCGCCGGTGGCCAGGTCTATGAGGCTGGAGACACCCGACAGGCCTTCACAATCCAGTCCATCTCGAAGCCTTTCGTCTACGGACTAGCCCTTGAGGACAACAGCCGTAGTGACGTTCTTAGAAAAGTGGGCGTTGAGCCGACGGGCGACGCATTCAACGCGATCAGTCTCGAACCCGGGACCGGGAGGCCGAGGAACCCGATGATCAACGCCGGTGCGATCGCCTCGGCTGGGCTTGTAGCTGGTAAAAATCCTGAAATCCGTTGGAACCGGGTCCTCGAGATGATGTCGGCCTTTGCGGGCGAAGCCCTCGTGATGGATCAGACGGTTTACAGGTCTGAGTCCGAGACCGGCCATCGCAACCGTGCCATCGGCCACATGCTCCGGAACTTCGGGATTCTGTCCGAGGATCCCGATCCCGTGGTGGACCAGTATTTCCGACAATGCTCGGTCTCGGTGACCTGCCGGCATCTTGCTGTGATGGCGGCCACCCTTGCGAACCGAGGGGTCAACCCGCTCACACACAGAAGGGCCATCCGAGGAGAGTATGTCGAAAGCGTCCTGGGCGTCATGGGTTCCTGTGGCATGTATGACTATGCCGGGGAATGGCTCTACCGTGTCGGGATGCCGGCCAAGAGCGGAGTCGCCGGTGGGGTTATTGCCGTGCTGCCCGGGCAACTTGGAATCGGGGTCTTCTCGCCCAGGCTCGACCTCCGGGGGAACAGCGTCCGGGGACTTGCAGTCTGCGATGACCTCTCCCGCGATTTTGATCTTCATCTTTTCAACAACCCCCACGAGGTCCGTTCGGTAATCCGCCTCAGCTTCACCGCCCTCGACGTCACCTCGAGCCGTGCCCGATCGGAGCGCGAGCTGGAGATCCTGGAGCGACACGCCCGCGGAATCCGTGTCTACCAGCTCCAGGGACACCTCACGTTCTCGTCCGTGGAAGTCGTGGTTGGGCATCTGGTGAAGGATTCATCCCACGGAGAGGCCTCCATACTCGACCTCAAGCACGTCGTCGGCATCAACGAGTGTGCCTGCAGACTTCTGCACGATCTGGTTCTCTGCCTCGATTCGATCGGTCACCCGGTGGTCTTCACGCATGTCGCCCGGTTCCCGCATCTTCGGCGGGTCATGAAGGGGCGGATGCCGGATGAATTCGAGCGCCTGTTCCATTCGGTTGAGGATCTCGATCGTGCCTTGGAGTGGTGTGAGAATCGGGTGCTGATGCGCGAGAACCCTTCCGGGAAGGCCGAGGTTGGAGCGGAGCTGTGCGATTTCCCCCTGTTGGCAGGTCTCACCGAAGAGCAGCAGACAACGGTGAGGGAACTTCTCCGGAGGCGATCGTTCCGAACCGGGGAGGTGATCCTCGAGATCGGGGCCCCTGCCGGTGAGCTGTTCCTGCTGGTGAGGGGACAGGTCGTGATCTCGCTGCCGATCCAAGGGGAACACCCTTGTCGCCTCGGAGCCTTCGGCCCTGGGATGGTCTTTGGAGAGATGGCGTTGCTCGACCAGTCACCCCGTTCCGCCATTGTCACCGCCGAAACGGATGTCTACTGCGACCTGCTCTCCCGTGAGGACTTTGACCGGCTTGGAACCACCCACCCTGAGATCCAGATCCTCCTCCTGAGGAACCTGGCCCTTCTGCTCTCGGTGAAGCTCCGCAAGGCGAACCAGCAGATCAGCGCCATGGACACCTGAGGGTCTCTGGCTGTGTGACTGGGCGCTCTGTCGGGCATCGAACCGTCCCGGATGGGGCCACTGGGAGTTCCCATCAAGAATCCAGTTTACGGGGCTGCTTCAAAGCAACAGGCTGCGGCGATGAGTTTGAAGGGAGCTGCGAAAAGCGCACTCTTGAATCATCCGCGGATGGAGTCGGTTGTCACGGGGTTGTGGCTCCTCGGCACTTTTCAATGGTCAAAGCTCCGGCGGCACATGCTTCGTGCCCGAGGCAACAGCATCTTCGTCGAGGAATGGGAGATGGGGATGTGCTCCCTGCGTCCTGTTGCGGTGCTGGAGACAGTCCTGGCCCGTTTCACCCCGGGGTCCGTCCTCGATGTCGGATGCGGCACAGGCGGTTCCCTGGCGTTCTTTGTCGAGAAAGGCCTCGATGCGATGGGTGTTGAGGGATCGGCACTCGCCATTTCGAGGAATCGCAACGCGGCACGTGTTCGACGTCATGACCTTGAAATCCCCCTCGATCTTGGGAGGCGATTCGATCTCGTCTGGTCATTCGAGGTGGCCGAGCATTTGCGTCCAGAGAAATCGGGCACGTTTCTCGACACCCTGACGCGTCATTCCGACCTCGTGGTGATGAGTGCCGCACCAAAGGGTCAGGGAGGGGATGGCCATTTCAATGAACAGCCTCCCGAATACTGGATCGATCTCATGGCAGCCCGGGGCTACGGCCTGCTTGAGGAGGAGACAAAACAGCTGAGGGGCCTTGCCGGAAATCCAGCCGCTGATGAGCACACGAGAGCGCTAGCCGGGAATCTTCTCGTGTTCCGTCATTGCAAAAAAGGCTGATCCGGGAGGGTCGATGCCGGGTCAGTAGCCCCACGACGAACCTCGCCGACCCCCATCGAGCCTGTCTCGCCCTGGGTTCCGGTGCTGTTCCAATCCCCAAAGGTGGCGGTTTCGTGTCCGCTGTCCGCCTGGATCGAAATCGTGTCCCCGTCTTCGACCGGTATTCCTTCTTGATGCCTGTGGTGCGTTCGTTGGAACGCCTTTAATTCCATTCTGCGGTCACATTCTTCGTGGGGGAGAATGGATCCTGGAAATCTACGCTTTTCGCGGCCCTCGCAATCCCGAGGGCGGGACCCGGGACCACAGGGTCAACACGCTGGCCACGCACTCGGAGCTGCACCGGTTTCTCACGCTCGAGCGGCGTCACCACTTCCGGGAAGGATGGTCCCTCCGTGCCGAGAGTTTCTACAATGTCGCCAGCGAGATTCAGCTGGGGGAGAGGGAGTGGGGCGATGGCCCTTTCGAACGGGATGGTGAGCGAACCCTCCATGAACGCTTCTACGGGGAGGCGTTCCTTGCCCTGCTGGAACATCGGATCCGGGGAGGTGGATGCTATCTGTTCGACGAACCCTAGGCTGCGCTATCGCCGCAGCGGCAGCTGATGATTCTGGCGCTCCTGCATCGTCTGGTGCTGCGAGGCTCACAGTTTCTCATCGCAACCCATTCTCCGATCCTCTTCGCCTATCCCCACGCTGTGCTCTACGAGTTGGGCGATTGGGGAATCCGGAAAGCCCATTATAAGGGCGCCCCGCTGGTACTGGTGACACGGGACTTTCTCGATCGTCGGATTCGGATGATGAAGATCCTGATGGCTGGGGATTCCTGAATCCCGGTGTCGAAGATCGGGTGGATCAAGCTGACGATTGCCCCGTGTGACCTCGGCCTCCATCCTCGGTGCATGTTGATTCCGATCCTCGGCCTGGGCGCGGGGTTTCTCCACGTCTGGTCTGGACCGGATCATTTGGCGGCGGTGGCTCCACTGGTGGCGCGTTCCCATGGCGAGGCCTGGCGGATCGGGCTTCGCTGGGGTCTGGGGCATTCCGCGGGGGTGGCGCTCGTCGGGCTGGCGGCCCTCGGTCTTCGGGAGGCGTTGCCCGTCGAGGCGATCTCGGGGTGGAGTGAACGTCTGGTGGGCGTGATGCTGATAGGGATAGGTGTCTGGGGTTTCCGACAGGCGGCACGGTTGAAGATCCACACGCATCATCACACGCATGACGGGGACACCCACGCCCATCTGCATGTCCACTCCGATTTCCACCGGGACCATCCCGCCGGCGGAAAAGGCCACACCCACGCGGCTCTCGGAATTGGAACCCTCCATGGCCTTGCTGGTAGTTCGCATTTCCTGGGAGTTCTCCCGGCATTGGCCCTGCCCACGGCCTCGGCGGCGATCGCCTATCTGCTGGCGTTCGCCGTGGGAACTGTCCTGGGCATGGTCATCTTCACCGCTCTGATGGCCTGGGGTGCGGGACATCTGGGACGGGAAGGATCCCAGTATCGGAACGTGCTTCGTCTGTGTGCCGCCTCCGCCGTCGGAGTAGGCATGTGGTGGCTGTTGGGCCCTGCCTGAGTCCTGATGAATCCGGACCGCCCGCGGGTCGGGATCACGGGGCCGGGGGAAGGGAACTGACTGGGACCTCGTAGAGGAGGATTCTCTGTCGACCGTTTCTGAAGCTGGCCAGCTCCTTGGCAGAGGCCCTCTCCAGATTCAGTTCGTCGTATTCCATGCCCCCTGTGCGACCGATGAAGGCGTTCCAATTCTCGCGATCCATCTCAAGAACACCGAGGAAAAGCAGCCTTCCCGACCCCTGCCGGCTCTTCTCCTTGGCATTCGCCAGCCATTTCTTGGCCTGGTCCTTCTTCAGCATGGGCATCGCCACCGTCCGGTTCCAGTCATTCAAGAAGATTGCGGTGAAGTACTGGGAGACCGGATCAAACTCCAGGATCATCCAATCCTCCGGACGCGCGAGGGACGCGACACGTTTGGCATCCTCAAGATAAGTATTCGGGTTCCTCATGTTCCAAAGAGTCGATCCGGCAAGGGATCCGATCTCAAGGAGTAGCAGACCCGCAGCCGCCCAGGCCCATTTCCACTGTCTCTTGTTTTGTGAGTCACCCGCCCGAAGCACGGCAAGAGCGATCGCGACCGAGCCCATCAGCGGAAGAATCAGTAGCTTGTCGTAATAGGGGTCCCAGCACAGCAGTGGAAGCAACAGACCGATTCCAGCCGTGGCGGTCGTGACCCGCCAGATCAGGCGGCGATCTCGGAAATCCAGCAGCCAATCGCGGCAGACACCCATGACGATTCTCGCAACCAGCAAGGCTCCGAGCCCGATCCAGCAGAGCCACAATGCTGCATCTGGACGCCTCAAGGTTTCCCGGATCCCTGTTGAATCCGGAGGGAACAGGTTGTACCAGCCACTGAGGTATCCGATCGCCAGGTGGAGAAAACGGGACGACTTGAAGCCAAAAAAGTCCTCTGAGCCGTCAGCCATCTTAAAGAACTTGGGTACCATCTTCGCTACCGGGATGTCCTGCATATGGAACGCCCATCCGTAGACGACGCAGATACCGAGGATCCCTCCGACACCTACCCAGAATAGGCGTCCTACCATTGCCATGAGGGACGGTCTTCCCTGCGAGGCGGAGCTTGATACGTTGCAACAGAGCACCACGCCAATCAGAGCGAGTTGTCCCATGCTCTGGTACGAGGCGAGCGCAAGAGCTAGCCAGCAGCCCGAGACGATCAGGGGCAGGACCGCGTCTCTACGGATTCCACGGACCATCCAGATGAGACCCAGGACGCCAAAAAAAATCCCCGGAATCACCTCTGCGCTATTGGTAGCATGCTTCAAAAAGCAGTAGGACAACCCAACGGCGGCCGTACCCAGAAGGGCCTTGGTTGAAGACGCCATCTGTCGGAAAAGGTGATGAAGGCCAGCCAAGATACCGGCCCCAAGCATTGCGTTGAGAGCCTGTGCTGAGCGCATCAGCTCGACCGGATCCGTGGGTCGCAACCCTAGCAGACCCAACAGCTTACCCCAGAGGTGGAACCATACCGGGTACAACATGTGGTTGTTTCCGTGGAAGAAGATCTTCTCGGACCTCAGGGCCTCCAAGGCGCGAAACGGACCATCCACTCCTGAGAAATTCCAGCTGCGAAGGCTGTGGTAGAGCGCCCAAGCGCCAAAAAAGACGGCCCAGGTGACCGGCGAAATCTGTGTCTGACCGATCCTGCCATTAGAGTCGCTGCCGTTTGTACTCGGAGCCATTGTTCCCGGGGATATCGATCGCGTTGGGGTGCGTCAATCCGGAAGGCCCCTGGATTGCCTCGGCCGAGTGTGGGACCCTCCTCCGCATGGGAGGGGTTGGTGCCCCATGCAGCCTCGATTCATGGCTGCCGCTGGGACAGTGCCTCTAGGTAGTCAATCAATGAGGACAGTTCCCGGACGGTCAGCCCCGAGACGAGACCCTCGGGCATCAACGACTTCTGCTGCTTCTCACGCCGGACGATCGACGTGATCGGGATCACCTGCTCCTGGGCCGTGATGGTCCGGACCGTCACCGCGTCCGCCGCTTCGCGGACGACGAACCCGTCCAGTTCCGATCCGTCCTTCAGCTCGAAGTGGTTGGCGATGAATCCCTGGGCGAGGGTCTTGTTCGGGATCAGGATCGCCTCGGCCAGGGCGGGCCTCCGGTAGGTTCGGGCGATGCTGCCTAGGTAGGGACCTTTCAATGCGTCCTCCTTGCGGACCGTGTGGCAGCCGTTGCACCCGACCTGGGTGAACAGCTGTTCGCCGCGGGCGGGATCGCCCGATCCGGTGCTCACTGCCTCGATGACATCACCGACGCTGAGGTCCGCGACCTTCGGCGACTGTGCCTCTGCCCGGAATTTGTCGGGGTCGATCTTCAGGCGCTGGATGGTATCCTTGGCGGCGTTGGCCACTTGGGGGTCAGGGTCGTCGAGCGCAGCGACGAACTGGGCGGCGCGGCTGGCATCGCGGACCTGGGCGGCGGCCTTCAGGATCTGGATCCGGCGTGAGGGTTTCGACCAGCCTTCGTCCACGGACCTGGACGCAGCCGCGCGGGCCTCCGGGGAACCGGTCTTCTGCGAGGCCATTCGCAGCAGGATGCCCTCGGCGAGGAGCGATGCCGGTCCATCCGTCTTGGCGGCCTGGGTCTCAAACACCTCGTGGACCTGGTCGAGGACCGTGGCATTGGCCACGGCATTCTTCGCCTTCTCGGCAAGGTTGTTCTCGGTCCGGGTCTGCTGGACCCGGGCATGGCTGTTAAGGATCGCCTGCCAGGCCTCCCTCGAGGGCGACTTCGTGAGGGCGATAAGGCCCTGCGCGCGTGCGGCATCGGCAGTCTCCGGGGCGCCCACCAGGCGCACCAGTAGTGGCACCGCAGACGGTGGCAGCTGCTCGGCGTCGGCGAGCTGGGCGGCAAGGGCGGGGGCGAGGCTGGGTTCGGTCGCAGCACGTGCGATCAGCGTGTCGAGAGCCTCCGCGGCGGGAATCCGATGACGGGCGAATTCGCGACCTAGGAACGCCGCCTCCTTCGGGTCCGTCTGTCGGAGAACCTGCTGGAGAGTCCCCGCAATCCGAGGCGTCTCGCTCCAGGCCTCAGGCTGATAGAAGGGTCCCCTCGTGTCGGGCCGGGTCCCCCAGGAGTCTCCCTTCCAGACCCCTTCCTTGAAATGGAGGCGACACAGGGCTGTCAGGAGACCGGCACGACGCTCGGGATCGGTCTCCCGTCCGAGTCGGTCGACCAGAGCCGAGACGATCTCCGGTGAATGCAGCGACTGCAGCACCCGAAGGGCACCCTCACGACGGCTCTTCGGCGCCTCCGGGTTGTCCACCACCGCAAGACATGCCTCCCCCGCCTTCAGAGTCTTGAGGGCCTGGACGGTGGCCTGGGCGACAACCGGGTCGGCGTCGGAAAGAACTGCGGTCAGGGAGCGGGCTGCGGTGGGGTCACCCAGCCGTCCGAGGGCAATTGCCGCCTCACGACGGGTCCGTTCCCGGGGTGATCCGAGAGCCCCGACCAATGCGGTCGTGGGAATTCCGGCAAGTTCCCCGGTCCGATCCGTCAGGGCACGGATGGCCCAGGGGGCGATTGAATCGTCGCGGATCCACTGAAGCAGGGCCGGCGTCGCACGGACCCCCAGCCACTGCTTCAATGTGAACACCGCAGCCACCCGAGAGGCGAGCGGCTTGGTGGCATCGGCTGCGAGCCCCTGAAGTAGGTTTGCGGTCACGGTGGTCCGGGGCGTAGGGGGCGATGGGCGACGCAGGAGCGCCCGCTGGGCCTCGAGACGGCGCCGATGGCTGGGAGATTCGAGGCCGCGGACCAGGTCGGCGTCGGACAGCTTCTCGAAATCCGGGAGCGGCTCTGGCGTGTATCCGGAGGGCCGGGCTCGGACGATGAACCCAACCTCGGGTCCGACCCAGGTGAATGAGGCCCCCTTCCAGCTTGCCGCATACAGGGTGGACATCGCATCGACGTCGAGATCGGTGACCCGGGGGAGCTTCGCGAAGGGTTCCTGTGTCGCGACGAAGGTTCCGCCCTTCTCGTTCAGGCCGTGGTGGTAGATCCATTCTGTCCCCCAGTCGGCCGTGAACGGAGCGTTGTTCCAGGCGGCTGGGAAGCCCGGTTCATCGATCCAGGCCGCACCGCAGCCGGATCCGCCACCGTAGTCGGCGAGGGGCTGGATGATCTCGTCGGGGAAATTCTTGAAGAGCCGCGGGTATCCATGCTGGGTGTAGCCGCTGAAGTGGTGCAGACGGATGTCCCAACCTCCGCCGTCGTTCGTGTTGTCGCGTGAGAACCCGTCCAGCAGAGGGCTCACGGCCACCTCGAGGATGTTCCGCGTGCCGTCGGCGAAGAGTTCCATCTCCGATCCATCCGGCCGCACCCTGAGCACGCCGCCCCCGCGCAACTGGAGCTTGCGACCATCGGTGCCAGTCGCCTCCATGAATCCAAAGTCACCGATCGCGGCGTAGATCCATCCGTCGATGCCCAGTTCGATTCCGTTCGAGGAGTGGTCGGCGGGACGATCCTTGAAGGTGAAGGCCAATCCCGAGACGAGGGTCTTCTTCTCTTCGGCGACACCATCGCCGTCCTTGTCGATGAACACGCTGAGATCAGGCGGATGGAGCAGATAGAGGTGGTCATGGTCCCAGACCAGGCCGCGAGGGGAATCGACATCCGGAACGAACGCCCGGACCTCGTCGGCCTGTCCGTCGCTGTTGGTGTCCCGGACCCTGAGGACCCGTCCAAGATGGGGTTTTCGGTCGAGCGATCCATTGCCATCGCTGGAGACATACAGGGTCCCATCAGGGGCGGCCCCGACGAAGACCGGATAGTTGACGGCGGGTGGCGTGGCGAAGATGGAGACGTCGAACCCAGCCGGAAACTGGACGTCCTTTCTCAGGGCTACCGCCTTTTCCGGGGAGGCAACGGCGGGCAGCCCCTTCAGCTCCTCCGGGGTGGGTTGACGGTCCTTCGCGGTGAACTCGGTGGCCTCGAGTGGAAGGGCAATCCTCAGAACCGCGAAGCCGAGTCCGGTGAGGATCCGTGAGCGCAGGTGCATAGAACCAGTGAACCCACCGTCCGTCCCCCGTGCGAGATCAACTTTCCCCGCATACCCTGTTCCACCCCTCTACCGCCGTCGCCCCTTGTACCACATCCACTCCGGGGTCGCCTCATAGGGGTGCAGGGGATCGACCGTCAGGGCGCGTGTGAAGTTGTGCTGCTGGACGTGTCCGTCGGCGAAGCCGATGGGGGAGACGAACCGGGCGGGCGCATTGCGGGGGTCGACGAACTCGACCGGACCGGCGGCGCTGCGGTGCCATTGGAACCAGCGTGGACCGGTCGCCGGGCATCCGTAGAGCCGTGCCGCAGGTTCATAGGTCACGATGAACCGGGTCGGTTCCGGGATCCAACCCTCGGGACGGCCCGCGAGGGTCTCCGGTACGGTCGGGGCGTTGTCGAATTCGAGGAATCCACCCCCGCTGAGAACCGTGAGCTGGCCACCGTTGTACTGGTAGCTATTGCCGATCACGCGGTAATTCGATGGCGTGAAGGGCGGGGTGCAGTCAGAGGAACAGGGGAGGCTGGGCTGGCCCCGATCCTCCGTGCAGCGGAAGAGTTCCGAGGGTTTGATGTAGGGCCAGAGCGGACGGGAGCGGGCGTTCGGGAAACAACCCGGGTTCAGGGGTTCCCTACCACCCAGGGCGGCGAGCGTGGGCCGCAGACCCGGGTCCAGGAGCGTCCCGGTGTTGGGGTCGAGCTGGGGAACGGCGGCGGGCGGGTATCTGTCCTGGTGGTCATCCGCGTACATTTGGATGCCGATCCCGATCTGCCGGAGGTTGTTGACGCACCGGATCAGATTGGCCCGTTGCTTCGCGCCGGAGAGCGACGGGAGCATCATGCTGGCGAGGATGCCAATGATGGCAATCACCACGAGGAGCTCGATCAGGGTGAATCCATTCGCACGGGCGGCCGTCCGGGGGAGTCGAGGTGAGGAGGCGTTGCCCACGGCGGCAGGGTGGGATCCAGACCTCCCGCGGCAACGGGAAAATTCCGACCGGGCAGGCGCGTGGAACAACCCCTTCGTTCAGTGTCTCTTTTCTCCGTTTTCATCCCGACCGCCCCTGCCTAGCCTTCCGCGCATGGGAGGTTCCTGGATGCAGTGGGGATGTGGTCTCGTGGCCGCATCCGGATTGGTATGGCTGACCGGATGTGACCGGCTCGGCGGAGGGCCTGGGTCGGAGCAGCGGGAGAGCAGTTTCGTTGAGGGTCAGAATTTTGCGATCCAAGGCCAGAAGGAGAAGGCCATCGCCAGCTTCGAGCAGGCCGTGCTGGCGAACCCGTCAAACGCCTCGGCACACCTCGCCCTGGGCGATCTCTACTACGGGCAGCTCGAATTCATCGATGCTGCCTACCACTACCACCGCTACGTCCAGCTGATGGAGCGTCGTGGTCAGCGGCCGGATATCTCGGCAGGCGACAACCTCCGGAACTGCGAGATGCAGATGGCGATCAAGTTCAGCCGTGAGCTCAGCCGGCAGCAGAACGACCTCGAGATCGAGAACCTCCGACGTCAGATCACCGAGAAGGAGGGGACAATCCAACAGCTCAGGACGGAGCTCCTCGGGAGGTCGCCGACGAACCAGATTGCCCAGGCGGGATCGGGTGGTGGTGCTCCGGTGCGGTCGGTGACGACAGATCCCGGCACGGTGTCCCGGGCGGGCACCACGACTCCTGCCGGTTCCGTGGAACCGGGGCTTGGAGGGGGCACCACCAACCGGTCGACGACCATGGGTTCCGCAGAGCGGCCGCGTCCCGCCTCCGGCCGATCCCATGCAGTGCGTTCAGGCGAGACCCCGTCGATCATCGCCCGGAAATACGGGATCACGGTGAAGGCCCTCATGGCTGCCAATCCCGGGATCAACCCAAACCGGCTCAAGGTTGGCACGGTCCTGAAGCTTCCCTGATCGTGGCGTCGTCCATCCGGGATGAGGTTGGGGGTTGAGACCGGGGCATTGACCGGTACCCTCCGCCGTGGTTTCCCGCGGTCTCATGCTCGGCATCGCCCTGTTTTGGGGCACGATGAACGTGCTTCTCTGGCGCGCCGAGTTCGGACGCGGCCGGGAGACGCTTTCGGAAGTGCCCCTGGAGACGGTGGTCGAACGGCTCCTCAATGCGCCCGATCCCTCCGCCCTGCAGATCCTCCAACGCGGTTCACTTCTCGGGACCCTCCGCTGGATCCCAACTGTCCTGGAGTCGCGTCCTGCCGGTGGCGAGGACCCTTCCGTACCGGAGGGTCTGGTGGACGCCATCGGGTACAGTCTGGACCTGGATCTCAATCTCCGCACCGACGCTGATGGACCTCTGGGACGATTCCGCGTCATGACCCATGTGGAGCTCGACACCAACCATGTCTGGCAGACGATCTCGGTGCGCATCTACCAGCGTCCCGCGATCTGGGAGATTTCGGCCAAATCGGGTGGGGACTCGGTCCGGATCCGCCATGAGGAGGGCGGCACCACGGTCGAGCAGGACTATACGGTTCGGGATGTCAGGGCCCTGATGGGTCTCATGGGGGCTTCTGCCGCGCTGTTGCCCCTACCGGTGGTCTCGGAGGTCGAGAGGATGGGTGGTTCAGGCATGGCTCCCCGGATCCGATGGACCGCACGCAACGATTGGCTCCGTCTCGGGCGGAATCGGGTGCGGACCTACCGGGTCGAGGTGACGCTCCTCGACACCTACACGGTGGTGGCGCAGCTCAGCCGGGCCGGGGAAATCCTCGAGGTCCGTCTGCCCGAGGGAATTGTCCTCGCCAACGAATCCGTGCCGCCAGCCCGCGGCCAGTGATCCTTCTTCCATGATCGAGCTCGAAAACCTGGTGAAGCATTTCGGGGATGTCCGTGCGGTGGACGGAATCACACTGACCGTGCCGCGCGGGGAGTTCTTCTGTGTCCTGGGGCCCAACGCCGCGGGAAAGACCACGACGATCAAGATGATGGTGGGATTGATCCGGCCGACCTCCGGATCCGCCCGGGTGGCGGGGTTCGATCTCCAGTCCCAGCCGCTCGAGGCCCGGGCCCGGCTCAGCTACGTCCCTGACTTCCCGTTCCTGTACGACAAGCTCACCCCGTGGGAATTCATCCGGTTCACGGGCCAGCTGTTCCGGATGCCGGAAGACCGAATCCGGACGGAGGCGGAAGAGCTGATCCCGCGATTCAGCCTTGAGCCGTGGCTCCACAAGCCGATCGAAGGCCTCAGCCACGGCACCCGCCAGCGGGTGGCGATTGCAAGCGCCCTGCTCCACCGGCCCGAGGTGTTTGTGATCGATGAGCCGATGGTCGGGCTTGATCCCCATCATGCCCGGATTGTGAAGGACCTCCTCCGGGAACGGTCCCGACAGGGGATGACCCTGTTCCTCAGCACGCACCAGATCGAGGTGGCCGAGGAGATGGCGGACCGGGTCGGCATCATCCATCAGGGACGGCTGATGGCGGTTGGAACCCCTGAGGAGCTGCGGCGACGTGCAGGGGTCGACGGTGCCCTTGAGCAGGCGTTTTTGGCGCTGACCCGTCCACCGGATGCCAAGGCCGTGGACCTCTCATCTCGTGGGGAGGTGCCATGACGGGGGCCTTTCCCTCTCCGCTGCGACTCCTTGTGGGAACGGCGGTCCGATCGATGTGGCGGAGGGTGGTCTCGCTGCGGGACCAGTCGTGGCTCCTTCTGGCACTGATCACGGCGTTTCTGTCCGGGTACGCCGTGCTGGCCTTCGCCTTGTTCTATGGTGGATTGCGGTTCATTGGACGTTTTCCCGGACTGGGAGGGCTGCTGGTCGAGAGGCTTCTGTTCCTGCTCTTCTCCTGCCTGTTCGGTCTGCTCCTGATCTCCAACCTGATTGTTTCCTACACGAACCTCTTCCGGAACCGGGAGACGGCGTTCCTCCTGACGCTCCCGGTCCCACGGCGGGTGGTGTTCCAGTGGAAGCTGGCGGAATCGACCGTGATCGCGTCGTGGGCCTTCCTGTTCCTGATCGCACCTCTGCTGGTCGCATACGGACTGGTCCACCAAGTGGCGTGGCACTTCTACCCGATGGTGCTGCTGATGATCGGCTTGTTCATTGGGCTTCCCGGAATCCTCGGCTGCTGGCTGGCCGTCCAGGTGGCCCGGTTCATGGATCGGCGGACCTTCCAGGTCGCACTAGTCCTCGGCGTCTCGCTCCTCGTGGCGGTCCTCGTCCTCCGGTTCCGTCCGACGATGGTGACGGAGGAGAGCCTCGAGACGGCACGGGTGCTGAACGTCATTGACCGTCTCCTCGACAACACCCGGTTCGCCCAGTTTCCCCTGCTGCCCAGCTACTGGCTGAGCTCCAGCGTGCAGAACTGGGGTGAGGGGGCGGTCCGGGCGGCACTGTTCTTCTTCTCGGTGCTCCTCAGCCACGTGCTGTTCTTCGGGATGATCGCGGTCCTGTGGCTGGGGGATGCCTTCTACGAGGCCTCGAGCGTCGTGCACAGCCGGGGCAGCCTCCTGGCTCGCTGGGACTGGTTCCGTCGTCGCGAGGAACGTCAGCGACGGTCATCGGACCCGATCACCCGCCTGTCCCGACCGGTCCTGCTCGAGACGCTGCTGGCGTGGCGGGGAATCCTGGCGCCTGACGTCCGGGCCCTCATCGCGAAGGATTTCCGAGTCTTCTGGCGTGACACCACCCAGTGGGGCCAAGCCTTCATGCTGTTCGGGCTCCTGACCGTCTACATCGTCAATCTCCGCCACTTCACCCGGCAACTTGACTCGCCATTCTGGATCTCACTGGTCAGCTACCTGAACCTTGGCGCGTGCTCCCTGAACCTCGCAACGCTGACGACACGGTTCGTGTTCCCGCAGTTTTCGCTCGAGGGTAAGAGGGTCTGGGTGGTGGGGCTGGCTCCGATCGGACTCGTGAGCCTCGTCCGCCTCAAGTTCTGGTTGACCAGCTGGACGACCCTCGGTGTCACGCTGGGGCTCATCCTGCTGTCCTGTTCGATGCTGGGTCTGGACACCGCCCACACGCTGTTCTTTGCCGCGGTGATCGTCGTGATGACCTTTACCCTCAACGCCATCGCGGTGGGGTTGGGGGCCCTGTACCCCAACTTCCGGGAGACAAACCCTGCGAAGATCGTGAGCGGCTTCGGGGGCACGTTCTGCCTCGTCCTCAGCTTCCTGTACATCGTGGGCTCGGTGGTCCTTCTCGCGCTGGGAAGTCCCTGGGGGTGGCGGCCCGAGGCGGTTGGGGAATTCAGGCCGTACCACGCCCTGGCCTCCTGGATGGCCTTCCTAGTGATCAGCCTGCTGTCGGGTGCGGTCCCGTTACGGATGGGTCTCCGACGGGTGGCTGCCACGGAGCTGTGACCGGGTGGCCGGCCCCGTGTCGGAGGAGCCCCGCATTGACGGGAGGCTTCGGGAAGCTACCGATGGGTCTGCAATGAAGTGGTCCCTCAAGCTCGGGCGACTCTGGGGAGTCGACGTGTACCTCCACTACACGTTCCTCTTGTTCCTCGTACTGGTGGGACTCAGTTCCCGCATCGAGACAGGCCGATGGGCGTCGGCACTTCCAGGTGTCTCGATGTTGCTCGGCGTGTTCCTCTGCGTCCTCCTGCACGAGTATGGCCACGCCATGGCTGCGCGTCGCTATGGGGTGGTGACTCGCGACATCACCCTGCTCCCGATGGGTGGGGTGGCCCGTCTCGATCGGATTCCGGAGGCGCCGCTCCAGCAACTCGTGATCGCGGTGGCGGGTCCGCTGGTGAATGTCGTGATCGCAGTGGGACTGGGACTAGGACTCCATCTCTCCGATGAGATGCCTGGATCGCTTAGGGAGCTCGAGTCGGCCGGCTTCTTTCCAAGGCTCCTGCTAATCAACGCCGGACTGGTCGCCTTCAACCTGCTTCCGGCATTCCCGATGGATGGCGGCCGTGTCCTAAGGGCACTGCTGGCGCTCTGGATCGATCCGGTCCGCGCCACCCAGATCTCCGCCGCGGTGGGGAGGATGATGGCGGTCCTCTTCATCGGCGCAGCATTTGTGGCCTCCAGTCCGATGCTCGGCATCATCGGGGTGTTTGTCTGGATGGAGGCCCGTGGCGAGGCGATCTCGATGGAGATGCGTTCGGCGATCGGGGATGCGACCGTCCGACGCGTGATGCTGCGGCGCTTCAGGGTTGTCGCCCCGGAGGATCCCCTGTCAAAGGTGGCCGGGTGGCTGATTGAGGATTCCCAGGCCGAGTTTCCAGTGGTGTCCGGGGAGGGACGGATTGTCGGGGTGGTCACCCGGACCGAGCTGTTCGAGGGATTGCGTCAGGGGGGCGAGGCGACCCTCGTGGATAAGGTGGTCCGTCGGGATGCAGCCGTGCTGGATCCGGGCGAGGGGCTCGAGACGGCGATGGTCCGTCTGGAGGAGTCCGGCCTCCCGGCGGCACTGGTCGTCGAGGAAGATCGGCTGGTTGGCATGCTGACATCGGAGAATGCGGCCGAGTTCCTTGCCCTGCAGAAGGCGTTGCGACGCGATCGGGTCCCACCGGTGCTCGACGCACGGCCTCGGGTGGCGGGTTGAAGAGGTGTCTCCGCGGTTTCGTTGGATCCGGCACGACCCCGGAAGGGCCTTGTGATCGCGGTCCGGGTCCCCATCGTTGCCGTGTGTCACGGGGTTGGGCGATCACGGGGAGGGTGCGGGTCTTGTTGTGGATCCTGTATGCGTTGCCGATGTCGTTGCGGGCCGAGACGAATGCCGTGCCGCCCGACTGCCTTGTGCTGAGACGGCTTGAATGGATCCCGCAGCTTCGACCACGCATGATCCCGGCCCTTCCGCCGGCGGTCTATCCCGTGGCCGCCGTCGAGGAACTGGCCGCGGCGCGGGGCCGGGTCTGGGCCTCGATCCGATCGTGGGGGGATACCAACCTGAACTCGGGGCGGGGACGATTGTGGTCCTACGTCGAGACCCTCGGGCGGTTCGAGCCGGTGCGGGGTCCGGTGGAGCCCCACGCGGTCAACGCCCTGATGGTGGATGCGAAGCGGTTGTGGCTGGGTCTCGACGGCGGGATCGCCTCGATCGATTTCGATACGGGGGCGACGCAGCCCTACGGGCCGGCCCAGGGATTTGTCACGTCGGAGGTCGCGGGCTTCGCCGAATCCGAGGGGACCGTGGCCACCCTCGGACGGTTCGGGACCCTCTGGTTCCTGCCTCCGGGTACCCAGACCTTCGCCCGGGCCAGCGAGTCGGCCTCCTCCGAGGATCCCCGGGAGCCGAAGCCCTGGCTGGATTTCACCTCCTCGAAGGAATGGATGGGTGCCGTGTCGGAATCCCTCGCGAGCTTCCGACATCGGCAGGCCCAGCATTGGATTCCGCTCTCCAAGGAATTCGCCAACGGCAACCCGCGGACCGACCGCCTCCGGCTCCGCTGCATCGAGGGGGACGGAGGCGGGGGGTTCTGGATCGGTAGCGACGCCGGGCTCCACTGGCTCAACCCGGCCGACAACATCGTGGAAAACCGCTTTGCACCGGTGTCGATCACGGTGCCGGGAGGGTTGGGTGTACCGGTCACGCCGGGGTTCAGGCCGACCCGTGCAGCCCAGGCGGCGGCCCGTCAGCGGGTGCTGGCCCAGATCCGGGATCGCATGCGGGATCGGGCGAGTCGGGCCCGGGAGAATATCGCGCTCAAGCACCGGGTGGATCCTGTCACGCCATCCAGCCGCATCCCCGGCGCTGTGACGGCGTTGCACCGCGATGGACCCTGGATGTGGGTGGCGACTCTGGATGGGACGGTCACAAACCGGGGACGGGTCCTGCTGATGCATCATCCCACCCGGCGGTGGGTCGGCTGGTTCCAGGTCGGGGGCCCGGTGGTGTCGATGGCCGCGGATCCGGCTCGGCTCTGGATCGGACTCGACGTCGCCGGATCCCGCGGGGTTTCAGCGCTGCTGGTTGCCGACCGGACCCCTCTGGTTTCCATGCCTCAGGATCGATGGGTCCGGGACACGATCCTGCCTGAGGAGCTGGGGGAGAAGCTGGCGTTGCTGCCGGTCCGGGAACGTGCCGTCCTCGCGTTCTTCGCAGGACAGCCGGAGCGCGTGGTGGAACTCCTCGCCCCGGACAATCAGGTTCCAAAGGACCTCGACGCAGAGGGACTGTTTCTGCTCGCGTTCGCCCATGATCTGGTCGGACTCAACCAACCGGAACGCCTGGACGAATACCTGGATCTGCTCCGAACCCAGCACCCTGGATCGGTGCAGGCGGAGCTGGCCGGTAGCATCCGCAGCGCGCGTGCTGCGGCGCGTCTTGAACCGGACTCCGCAGCGGAATCGCGGACAGCAGTCGGGCCCTCCACCGAACCCCCGCCCAGCACTCCGTCCGATGCCGGGACTCCAACCCCTATTCCACCCGCCACGGAGCCGTTGGGTTCCATCCCAGCGCCTCCGTCCTCGGAGGCCGAGGTGTCTGGAGGCGGGGCCCCATCCTCCGCATCCCAGGGAGATATGTCCGATTCCGACCGGAGTCGTGTGGACGCCGTTGTCCGGAAGCGGGATCTCAACCGGGATGGGAAACTGAGTCTGATCGAGGTCCGACTTTGGCTAGGGGCCTCGGTCGACTGGGCCTCGCTGGACCTCGACGCAAACGGGGAGCTCGGACCGTCTGAAATCCTGCGGGCGATCGTGGCAGAGGATGCGAAAGCCGGGGTCGGATCCGGTCCGCCAGGAAAGTAGGGAAAAGTGGCTGCGGGATCAGGTCCCGGGCAGCGGCCTCCACCCCTCGTGCTTGAAGCGGTTCCAAACCCAGACGAAGTCGGGGTTCCTGGCCGAGGCGCCGGACCAGAAGAAGCTCTCCTTGCCATTGGCGGAGTCCGTGGCGGCCTTGATGGTCTGCCGATCCGTCCAGCGCTTGCCCTCGCAGTGGGCGTCGGCGAATCCGAAGGTGCTAAAGGCTCCGTGGAAGACCGCGAAGGGGTCGACCCAGCCCGGGGTGGTGACGTTGATCACCCAGGTGCCGAGATTGTAGTTCCGGGGGTCGGATTCCTCGATGAAGGTCATCGACATGGAGGGCTCGGCGATCGCGGAGTGTTTACCGAACTGCTTGATGCCCTCCCAGCCCCCCACGGCATTCCACCTCGAATCGAAATATTTCCCCATCGCGTCGCACTTGGAGTAGCTGTCAAAGGCCCACCCTTTGCCGGGTTTACGGCTGCGGGTGCGCAGGTCGCCCGGACAGTGGATGGCCCCGACCGCGCTGCAGTATTTGAAAATGATGGAGTTCTCGTAGCCCCGCTTGACCCGGTTCTGGGCCTCGGTCGTGCTCATGTTCGGCATGATGTCCGGGGTGGGACCCGCCCAGTATCCACCTCCCGGATGCTGCATCCCGGGAGCCGCGGTTGGCAGCAGTTCATCCCGGTTGTCGGTGGAGTACATGAACCACCCCGTTACCAGCTGCTTCTGGTTGCTGAGGCAGGCGGCGCCGGTGGCCTTGAGCTTCGCCTTGGACAGGGCCGGCAACAGCATGCCGGCGAGGATCGCGATGATCGCGATCACGACGAGAAGCTCGATGAGAGTGAAGCCGCGGGAACGGGAGCGGCTCGGGATAGAGGGCACGGTGTTCATGGCCGGATCAGACAGGAGGAATCGTTTTGAAGATGTGCAGGCGCTTTGCGGTCGTCGAGTCTGTTTGCGGGGTCGATCCGGAATGGCGCCCTGGGGGACGATATCAGGATTCCGACGGCCCCTGGATCCCTGTGTAGCTGCGCGCCGCGGCGTCCAGGTATTGGCCGAATTCGGGATGGGTCTGGGCCAGCCCCCGGACGGCGTCCCGACGGAGGGCATAGACTTCGACGGGGCCGAGGGCTTGGACCGTGGTGGCCCTCGGGGTGTCCCTGAGGAGAGCGAGCTCGCCGAAGAATGAGCCCTCCCGCAGGACCGCGACCGGGCTTGGGGGGGCACCTCGGAGGACCTCGACCTGGCCCTTCGTCAGGAAATACATCTCGTCCCCTACGTCTCCCTCGTGGATGAGGACCTCGTCCTTGGCAAAGTGCCGTGATTCCAGACGGGGGATGAGGTTTCTCAGGAGATCGTTGCTGGCGTTTCTGAAGAAGGGAACGCGGTCAATCAGGGCGGCGGCGATCGCCCGCATGCGAAGGAGGTCGCGGTCGATCTTCCCCGGGCCCTTGTAGGGCATCTCGTGGATGAAGTGGACCTGGGTAGGGATCATGTATTCCGCCAGCTGCCGGCCCACGAACGCCCGGACATCCTCGGGGTCGACGGCGACACCCGGACGGGGAATGACGTAGGCGTGAGGGACCTCTCCATCGGCGGGGTCGGGAACCCCGATGACACAGGATTCGAGCACTCCGGGGTGCAGGGACAGGGCTCCCTCCACCTCGAGGGGTGCGATCTTGTAACCATCTTTAACGATGATGTCCTTTCGACGTCCCACGAACCAGAGGTAGCCATCCTCATCGTACCGTCCCAGATCCCCGGTATGGATCCAGCGGTTGCGAAGGGTCTTCCGGGTCATGGCCGAGTCGTTCCAGTAGCCGTCCATGATGCCAGGACCGCTGACCCGGATGTCCCCGACGATCCCGGTTGGCAGATCCTCCCCATTCTCGTCTACCACCGCGACTTGGACCCCGGGAAGGGGAAGGCCGATCGAACCCGGTTTCTTTCGGCCGAACGGAGGATTCATGGCGAAGGGCCCCGTCTCCGTGGAACCGCACATTTCGGTGACGGGGACCCCGGTGACGCGTTCGAAGGCTTCGAGGAGTCGGATGGGCACGCGGTCGCTACCCGCGATGCAGAGGCGGAGTTGGCTGAAATCGCAGGACTGGAATTCGGGATTGGCGACCAGTTCCGCCAGTCCTCCCGGTGTGAGGATGACGAACGTCTTGCCCGGAGGGCGACGGAAAGCCTCCACATACTTCGAAACATTAAACTCTCCCAGGAGGCTGACCCGACCGCCGGTCCAGAGCGTGGTCAGGAGCTGGCATCGGAGCGCGAGGGGCGCAGAAATAGAGTTGGAGATAAAGGACACGTCGTCGGGTTTCAGGGTCACCCGAGTGAGGAATTTCCGGGCGCCGGTGGACAGCGCCCCATGGGAGAGCACGACGCCCTTGGGGCGGGAGGTCGTGCCCGAGGTGTAGATCATGACTGCCGGGTCCTGCTCCTGGGGTGGTTCCACGGTTGCCGCGCGTTCGGCCCCAAGCAGCGACTCGAATGAACGTCGGTTCCGTGTTGGGGATCCGCCCCCAACCACGGCGATTCGCGGAACCGACCCCAGAACCCCCGCCTCCTCGAGATCAGGGATGCGAGAGGCCTGTGCAATCAGGATCGAGGCGCCGCTGTGTCCGAGGGCGTAGCCGATCTGGAGGGGATGGTATCCAAAATTCAGCGGTACGACCACGAACCGCATCCGGAAACACGCCAGGTAACAGAGGACGGACTCAAGATTGTTGGGCAGCAGTATCGCCACACGATCCCCTTCCTCGAGGCCCAAGGCCGCCAGCCCCGATGCCAGACGCGATGCCAGGCGTTCCAAGTCCGCTGCTGTGGTCCAGGTCCCATCGCTCTCAAGAATCGGTCGTGTGGGATCGATCTTGAGGGTTCGTTCCAACAGGTGGTGCAGCATGGCGGGTGAGACGATGAGGTTTCCGGAATCGGGGACCACGTCATTCCGGCACGAGCCCGCTTTCGGGGTCAAACCCTGACACTGGCCCAGAAGCGAGGGCGTCACGGCGGGGTTCACGCCGTGTCCGGGTCGGTTTTCATGGTTTCCATCCCCGTTTTTCCGGCTAGAACTCCGGGAGCTGGACGAGGAGTTCCAGTGTTGCCTGCCCCCATGAAGACCTACTCCATCCGACGCTCCATCTTCCCCAGGGTCGTTTGTTGGGGAGCGGCTTGCGTTCGACACTGGATCACCCGGGGGATTCTCGCCGGGGCCATTCTGATCTTCCTCGGAATGTCGGCACCGCGGGTCTCCGCACAGATCGTGACGGAGACCGTGGCCCGGATCCGATCGATCCAGGCCTTTGAATCGGGGCTGAATGTCGTGGTGGCTGTCCCGGCCGGCCCCCGACGGATCACACTGGAGACCCGGTCCCGTATCGCCCGCGGGACGTGGACCCCGCGCGAGGTGCGCTGGATCGAATCCGCCTCGACCTCGGAGATCGTGTTTCGTCTCCCTGCCCTCGAGGGCACCGAACTGATTCGGGTCCGTGACGAAGCCGAGACCGAGCTTGCGGCTCCGAGGCGGTTCTTCGAGGGAGCTTCCGCCTTCAAGCCGTCTCGGACCGCCGGCAGCGGGGCAGGCCCCATCGTCGGTCCGGTCGGACCCAACGTCGGGGTTGTCGACGGCGGAGCGAACCGGGAGTCGTCTGGGCTCGATGCCGGCACGACGCCCGTCGTGGAATCCGACATCTGGAAGCTCGATGGCCGGACCGCCTACTTCTTCAACGCGCAGAGGGGCCTGCAGGTGATCGACCTGTCCAACCTCGACCAGCCTCGTATCACGGGCTTCCTACCGATCGCTGTCTGGGGCGAACAGCTCTATCGGCTTCCCGGTGCCTCCGGTTCTTCGGTCTGGCTCGCCCTCCTGGCCCAGCAGGGCTGCGCGGGCCAGGGAAGCGAGGTGCTGCTGGTCGAGGTCAATGACGGCAAACCCGCCCTCCGAGGACGCCTCCCGATCCGGGGCCAGATCGCGGAATCCCGTCTTGTCGGCTCCGTTCTGCATGTCGTGAGCTCCGAATGGATCCAGGACACCGTCAACCCCCTCAAGGACCCGACAACCGGCCAGCCCCTCGACACCTGGGAATGCCATACCTTCGTGGCGTCCCTGGACCTCTCCGACCCCGCCCAACCGGTTGTGGTTTCCGAGGTGGACCTGTGGACGATCCCCGGGGCGGTCCAGGCCACCGAGCGGTTCCTGTTCGTTGCCAGCACCGGCAGCCGTATTCCCCGTCCGCAGGAGCGCCTCGCCGAGTGGGCTGTCGCCGGCAATCGGGGTGTGTTGGTCTTTGACCTGAGAAAGGGTCGCCTCGACCAGGGGCCGGATGGCTACCTCCGCACCGAGGGTCGAGTCTCCAACAAGTTCAACATCGGTGTCTTTGGTTCGGAGGAGGCGTCGCTCGCTGTGGTTTCACAGGTCGACGGAGAAGGCCGGCTGGTTCCCGGTGATCCAGCTGTTGGCGGGGGACAGGTCTGGGAGTGGACGCCTTCCCGGACCGTGCTCGAGACGTTTTCGCTGTCCGCCCTCACCAACCGTGCGCCGGTCGGACAGATCACGCTCGTGAAGAATGAGTCCCTGTTCGGCACCCGCTTTGCCGGGGACCGGGCGTACATCGTCACCTTCCGGGTCGTCGACCCCCTCTGGATTGTCGACCTTAGTGATCCCGCACGCCCACAGATCCGTGGGGAGCTCGAGATCCCGGGCTACTCCACCTTCCTCCAGCCGCTGGCCAACAACACCCGCCTGCTGACGCTGGGTGTCGACGGAAGCCGGACCGCGATCCAGTTGTTCGACGTCGCCGATCCCGGCAAGCCGGCACTCCTGAGCAAGGTCGTGCTGGGCGAGGGGTGGTCGTGGACCGAGGGAAATGTTGACGAGAAGGCCTTCCAGGTGTTCCCGGAGGCCGGGATGATCCTCGTCCCGTGGCAGGGCCAGCGCGGGACCTCTCCGGCCGGATCCTGGTTCCGGGGCGTTCAGCTGATCGACCTCGATCTCGCCCAAGGCCGGCTCAAGGCCCGAGGGGTGATCGACCACGCCATGCAGGCCCGGCGGGCTACGCTCATCGACTCGCGCGTCATCTCCCTGTCCTCGCGGGAGCTTCTGAGTGTCGAAGCCATTAATCGCGACCAGCCGCAGATCCGTGCCGAACTTCCGCTCTCGCGTCAGGTGGATCGGGTCTTCGCGAAGGGGGACCGATTGGTCCAAGTGGGACAGGGCAGCGACCGTCCGGCGCTCCTGACCCTCACGACCGCGACAGCGACCGAGATTCCCATAGCGGGTCTCGAGCTGGATCCCTTGCCGATCCTTGGCGTCGACCTGCGGGGGGATCGGGTGGTCCTGCTTCAGGGGCGTCCTGAGACGTGGAAGACAGAGAAGCTCCTCGTCACCAACCCGGTGGTCCGTCCGATTCTGGAGCCGCCGTTCCGAATCACTAATTGGGTGGTCGAGCCCCAGTGGACCGACGTCCGAATCCCCGGCGAGCTGGTCTTCCATGTGGTCGATGTGGTCGGGGAGGGATTCAAGCCGCGGTCGCGGACGGTCTGGCCCCAGACCAATCTGTTCACTGGCGAGTCGCTGTCGGCACTCTGGATCCGTCCAGACCTGATGATCTGGACCGAGTCCGGGAACGCCCCGGGGTGGGGGTTGGGCGACTGGGTACGCCCGATGGGCCCGGTTGGCCGACCGATCGGCATCCTGCCCGGCTTCTGGTGGGGATCCCCGGCCCGTCACTACCTTACGGTGGATCTCCAGGATCCGACGCAGCCACGTCGGCTCTCCGAAGTCCGGCTGGGCGAGGGGAGCGACTGGTCCTCCGCGACACCCTCGTGGCTCAGCGGCACCCGCGTCCATGTGGGGCACCGGACATCGAAGTACGTTCCGGGAACGGATCCGGGCTCGACGAACACGCCGCCTGTCCCCGACTGGATCTGGGGCAGTTGGGAACACCAGGACCACCTGGATGTGATCGACTTTGCTGATCCCGAGGAGCCGGTCGTCCGGAAGCCGGTGGCCTTGCCGGGAACGCTCGCCGGCCTCTCACACGGTGGTGAGGTGGTGTATGCGATCGGCTCCGGCCTTGAGGGTTCCGGTCAGGAGACGAGCGCCTGTGTCCATGCACTGGGCTATGACGGCGTCGCGGTCCGATCGGTCACCCAGTCGCCTCTGCCGGATTCGGGATCGGGTCCGGTCCTGGTGGATTCAACAGGACGGGTCCAGGTAGCCCGCCGGTCCCCGGCGGCGGTTGAGTCGTGGATCCTGTCGGACCTTGGGAAGCTGGTCCGTGTCGGGGAGGCTCCCCTTGGGCAGGAGGCCACGACGCTGCGGGAACTGGAGACGGGTCGGATCCTGGCGGTGGGATCGGAGTCGTTTGGGCTCTTCGACCGGGGCACCTTGGGTGAACTGGTTCGAGCCGGTGTCGCGGAGCGTCCATGCTCGCTCTGGACCGACGGTTCCGGGACTGTTGTGAATTCCGGGATGACACTCTGGATTCCCCGTGGGGAACTAGGACTTTGGAACGCGGTTTTGAAACCCTGAACGACCATGTATCGAATCATAGGCGGCGACGGCAACGAGTACGGTCCGGTGACGGCCGAACAGATGCGGCAGTGGATCACGGAAAACCGTGTGAATGGGGACACCCGGGTGCAGGGTGCCGATGGGGTCTGGAAGACGCTTCGGGAGTTCCCCGAGTTCGGGGAGATCCTGCCGCGACCCCCGGTTGCAAACATGCCACCCGTGCAGGGGTTGCCGGTGGATTTCGACGGGGACTACCAGCTCGATATCGGGGGCTGCCTCGGTTTGGGCTGGCGGGTGATGCGGGCCCAGTTCGGCCTCGCCCTCGGAGTGGGTCTGATCTTCGTGGGAATCCAGGTCGCCTTGGCCCTTCTGGGGGCGATCCCGTTCATCGGCACGATCTTCAGCCTTGGAGCCTGGGTGATCACGGGACCGTTGATGGGTGGGCTCGTGTTCTTTTACCTCCGGATGGTGCGCGGGGACTCCCCCGAGCTGGGGACTCTCTTCGACGGCTTCCGTCGGGCCTTCGGCCAGCTGTTCCTGGGTCAACTGGTGCCGGGACTACTGACCTTCCTACCGGTGTTGCCGGGGATGGTCGTCCTGCTCATCGGGCTCATCCCGGCCTTCGTCAGCAACGGAGACGTTCCTCCGCTCGCCGCGTTGGCGCCGGGTCTGCTGCTGATCCTCCTCGGTTTTCCGGTGACCCTCTACCTTCAGACCAGCTGGATGTTCACCCTGCCGCTCATCTTGGATCAGGGCCTCGACTTCTGGACGGCAATGGGCCGGAGCCGACGGCAGGTCGGCCGCCACTGGTGGCTCTGCTTCGGACTCACGGTGGTGATTGGCCTGGTCAATCTCCTGGGCCTGCTGTGCTGCTTTGTGGGGGCTCTGGTCACATTCCCGCTGGGCCTTCTGGCTCTCATGCAGGGGTACGAGGCGGTGATCCATGGGCGGGAAGCCAGGTAGTCGGGTTTCGGGTGGGAATGTGCTCGTCCTGAATCTCGCGACCACCCCGGGCCTCGGGTCGTTCCTCGCGGGGCGACGCTGGGTGGGTTCGTTGCAGATGCTCATGGCGGTGGCCGGGTTCGTGGTGCTCATCCTCTGGTTCTGGGATCTGGCCCGACAGTTCTGGGAGCTGCTCCAATCAGGCGACACCGCGGTGCAGCCTGATCTCCGACAGCTGGTAATCGGGGGAGCGCTGTTCGGAGGCGCCTGGCTTTGGTCGCTCTGGACCGCGATCTCGATCCTGCGCCAGGCGCGACGGGATCGGTCCGCGATCCCCCCACCGTTGGCCCCACGAGGCCCGTCGATGAACCCCGGCGGTTGATCGTCCCGGGACATTGCGTCTTGGAGGTCCCCGGCGAGTCCGTATCCTGACCCGGGGATGCGTCTGCACGACCGCTATCTGTTCCGTGAACTGCTGGTGCCGCTCGGGTTCTGCCTGGGTGGCTTCCTAATCTTCTGGATCGCCTTCGACCTGTTCGGGCGGCTGGATGATTTCCAGGAGCTCAGGTTCGGCATCCGGGAGATCGGGCTCTACTATCTGTTCGATCTCCCCAAGCTGCTCAACACGGCACTGCCGGTGGCCCTGCTCCTGGCGATGCTGTATGCGCTCAGCGCCCATTCTCGTCACAACGAGCTCATCGCTCTGAGGTCAGCCGGGCTGAGCCTGTGGCGGATCTGCGCCCCATACTTCGCGGTGGGTCTCTTCCTGTCCTTGGTGCTCCTGGGGCTCAATGAGGAGTGGCTTCCCGACGCCCCCGAGCGCAAGGCCGGCCTGATGCAGCGTCGTGAGTCAAAAAAAACCGATTCGGAGGGGCGCTGGAGATCGCGGGTGCACTTCCAGAATCCCACCACCCGTCGGGATTGGAGCCTGGGTGCGGTCCATCTCGACACGGGTGAGCTGCGTCAGCCTCGGGTGGCGATGCCGTTGCCCAAAGGGGCGTATCGTGAGGTTCTGGCTGGGTACGCCTGCTGGACGAATGGATCGTGGCGCCTAACCAACGGCATCGAGCGTCTCCACCGGATCTCCGATGATCCGCTCCCGGCGGAGTGGGTGAAGCCAATCTTCACCCGGGACGAAATGGGTGGCACTCCGGCTGAACTTCTCCGATGGGAGGGGTCCCGTCTCCAGTCGACCAATGGACTGGTGGCGATCACCAACCTGTCGCGCGTCGCCACCACTCCTCCGGGCGAATGGACGGTCCGCCTATTCACGGTGACTAACGGGGTGCTCGAGGGCTTCCGGTTCAGTGCGCCCCTGGGGGAGGGAGCCCGGCGGCTCATCATTGCCGAGCGTGGGGTCTGGACCAATGGGATGTGGCGGTTCTACCAAGCCCGGGAATTCCTCTACCGGTCGGCGACGGATGGCAATGTGCTCGATCTCCTGCATTCTGAGCTGAATCTGCCGGAACTGGATGAGGACCCCGAGATGATCTCGAGTGAGGTCGAGGTGGGTGAGCTACTGTCCCAGGGGGGTGCGATGCAGAGTCCCGATCTGCCGGTGCAGGACATCCTCGACTACCTCCAGCTGCACCCGGATCTCGCCGGGCGGGATCGCAACCTTCTCGAGACCCAGCTGCATGCCCGCATAGCCGGCCCGTGGACGTGTCTGGTCGTGGCAGTCATCGCCATTCCCTTTGGCGCGCCATCCGGCCGGCGCAATGTCTTCTATGGCGTGGCGGGAAGCCTGGCGCTCGGGTTCCTCTATTTCGCAGTCCAGCGCCTCGGGTTCGCCGTGGGCCAGAGTGGATGGCTGGAACCGTGGGTTGGAGCCTGGCTTCCGAACGTCCTCTTCGGGGGTCTGGGTCTCTGGCTCACCAGCCGGGTCCGGTGATGAGCACCAACGAATCCATCCGACTCGAGCCGGTGGCTCGACTGGAGTCCCTACTGAGGGTGAGCGAGTCCATCCACGCCTCCCTCGAACTCCGGGACTCTCTGGAACGGATCCTCGGGGAGGCGGTTCGGCTGGTCCGTGGGGATGCCGGACTGCTGGCGCTGATGAGCCCCATGGGATTCCTCGAGATCGAGGCCTCGACGGGACTGCCGGTGGGGGTGCGGTCGATCCGGCTTCGGATCGGGGAGGGTCTGGCAGGCAGGGTGGCCCGGACGGGGACCCCCGGACTGGTCGAGGACGTCTCCCATCAGCCCTCCTACCTGAGGTTCCATCCGGACGTCGCCTGCGAGGTCGCCGTCCCGCTCCGGGTCAGCGGTGAGGTCCGCGGGGTGCTGGCTATCCAGTCCTTCAGGCCCCGGGCCTTCGATCTCGGCACACTCTCCCTCCTCGAGGATCTCTCCACCCTGGCGGGGACGGCGATCCGGAATACCTGGCTCTATGAAAAGGTCCGGCTGAAGGCCCGATCCCACGAGTCACTGGTCCGGGTCGGACAGATCATCAACTCCGCCCTGAGCCTGGATGAGGCGCTCGAGGTGGTAACGCGTGAGGCCACAAGCCTGCTCCGGGCGAAGATGTGTTCGCTCCTGATGCTCGACCCCACAGGTCAATGGCTGGATCTCCGCGCCAGCCACGGCGCGGGGGAACGGTATCGACAGAAGCCTCGCCTCGCCGTCGACGAGAGCTTCGCCGGCATCGTGGTCCGGCGGGGCCGACCGATGCAGCTCGAGGATGTCCAGGTCTCGGGCCGTTACCAGAATGTCTCCGTCGCCCGGGAGGAGAAACTGGTCTCCCTCCTCTCGGTCCCACTGGCCTACGCCGGCAAGGTGATCGGCGTCCTGAACCTCTACACAGGGGAGCCCCATACGTTCTCAGACGAGGAGGTCCGGGTCCTCTCTGCCTACGCCGAGTTGTCGGCCCTCGCCCTGGAGCGGGCCCGGCTCTATGAGCGGACGCTGGTGGTGGAGGAACAGCTCCGCGAGAGCGAGCGCTTGACCGCTCTGGGTCTCCTGGCGGCCGAACTGGCCCATGAGATCCGGAACCCACTCACGGTGATGAAGATGCTCCACCACTCCGTGAGCGCGGACTTCGACGGGGACGATCCCCGGTCGACGGATCTCCGGGTGATGGGGGAGAAGATCGACCACCTGAACCGCATCGTGGACCGGGTCCTGGACCTCGCGCGGCGTCACGAGCCCGTCCTCGCCCTCACGAATATCAACCGGCTGATCGAGGACCTCGGGATCCTCATCCACCACAAATGCCGGGTCCAGGGTGTCGAGCAGGATACGCGTCTCGATCCCCGGATCCCCGGGTTCCAGGGCGATGCCACACAGCTCGAACAGGCGTTCCTCAACGTCATCCTCAATTCCCTCGAGGCCATGCCCGAGGGGGGGCGTCTGCGGATCCGGACCCGATGGCTGCCATCCCGCGACCCATCCGGCGCACCCGACACCGTGGTGATCCGACTCTCCGACACCGGCAGCGGCATGCCGCGCGAACAGAGGGAACGTGCGTTCTCCAGTCTCCTCAGCACCACCAAGCCGAAGGGCACCGGCATCGGTCTGGCGGTCGTTGCCCGGGTCGTGGAGACCCACGAGGGCCGGGTGCGGATCTGGTCCCGTCCGGGTCGTGGGACCTCCGTGGGGATGTTCCTGCCGATCCGCCCATAGGACCTGTCTGCCCGGAAGGTTTTCCGGTTCTGCCAGCCCGTAGTTCCTCCCCGTCGAAGCTTCCCGTGGGGCGGAGTGAGCGGCAGGTTCCGGTGACGACGGCTTTGGCCGGACCTCATCCCGTGGCACGGAGGGCTGGCTTTCCTTGCCGTGTGTCGGAGGATCGGGGCATCGATGAGTCGGATTCCCCAAGACTTCCCGGAGCCCCGTCTCGATCGGGCATGCCTCCCGTGGGCCAAGTATGCCCGCGTCTGCGACGAGGGTTTCAGCGCTGTCCGCCCCCTGCTCACGGATCCGGTCCCGGATCCGTGCGGCTGGAACTATGGGTCAGGCCATCCTCCCTCGTATTCCGCATACGGCCGGATGCGGGGTCTTCTCGCCGCTGAGGATGCCCTGGCACTTCCCGGACGCTCGGTCCTCGAGCTGGCGGCCCAAGACGGCTCGGTCTGCGTGGTGCTCGCCGAGGCGGGCTGGTCGGCGACCGCCAATGACCTCAGGTCCGATCTCCTGGAAAGGGAGATACGGACCTATCGGAATCATGCATCGGTTCGCCGCATCTACGGAAACCTCTTCGACATCGATCCCGAGGTGACGGGGAAATTCGATCTGATCGTCGCCTGCGAGATCATCGAGCATGTCGCCCACAGCGTCGCATTCCTCGAGCAGTGCCGGCGGTTCCTCGTTCCCGGCGGACGGGCGCTGGTCACCACACCCAATGGGGAGTACTTCCACAACAAGCTGCCGACCTGGGACGAGGTGGAGGATTTCACGGTGTTGGAATCACAGCAGTTCAAACCCGATGCCGACGGCCATCTCTTCCTTCTGACGCCGCGCGAGATGATGTTCGTTGGCCAGCAGGCCGGGTTTGAACTCGAGCGTGCCTCGGTGTGGGGTTCGCCCTTTCTGACCGGCCACATCGGATTCTCCCGCATTTCCCACCGGGCGATCGGACCGCTGTGCCACATGGGCGAGCGGTGGGTCCAACGCCTTCCTGCACGCCTCCGCTCCCGGCTCTGCACGGCCATGACTGTCGTCCTGAGAAACCCTTCCTGAGACGGGGGATCTAGACGGATTCGGCGGACACTTTGGCTTCGCGTTCCTCCGGAGGTGATTCCACCGGGACGCCGGGGCCGAGGGCTACGGAGAGGTGAGGACCCTGAAGAATCGCGTCGAAGAACCGGTGCTGTCGATGTGTTCGATGGGCCTCGTGGTGGCGGATACTGGAACCGTCAGCACGGTCTTCCATTCCGGCCGCGCCAGCGAATCGGTCACCTGCAACAGGTGCTGGAGGTTCGCGGTCGCAACGAAGCTCAAAAACACCTGGGGACCTTGGCCTCGGTGGGCGGTCAGCGTTCCCGTGGACGAGCTGCCTGGGGTTCCATCGCGGGTTGAAGACGGTGTCCACAGGGCTTTGTCACCCCAACTGTCGGGTTCGCCCCCGATGTTCATAACCTCCATGGAAAACCCGCCCCCATCGGCCTCCGGAAACCAATCGGCATAGCGGAAATCCAGGATCTCCTCGCCGACGGGATCCAGTAGCCGGATCCGTTCCCCCCCGTTGTCGAGACGTCCCTGATAGGTCCCAGCCATGGGGAGTCCGGATCCATTGCGGGATTCGAACGCGGCGGGATTGGCGACCACCACCACCCGTCCCCCTGGAACGAGGGTGGAGAGAGGACCACTCCCGAAAACGAACTCCACCGCACCTGTGATCCGAACTCCACGGAGGTCCAGCGTCACCGAGTCGGAGCGGTTCACGAGCTCGATGAACTCGTAGTCCTCGTCGGGGTACGTCGCATTCGCGGGTGCCGAGGGATGGAAGTGCAGTTCCGAGATCCTGAGAAACTCCTGAACGGGGCTCGGGGCTCCAGGATAGCTGAAGGTGGAGACCGTCCGGCCGAGATCATCCTCCAGGATCAGCGTCTCACCCCGGGCAGAGAGCTGGCCGGAGTAGGGTCCAACCACGAAGACACCCTGTCCCCCGCGCGGTGCGATGCCCCGAGTCCGGAACTGCCGAACATCCGGGGACACCACGATGGACCGGCGGGCCGGGACCACGGTGCCGGGCCGGAATCGGAACTCCACACCGCCCGAAAGCCTCCAACCGCTGATGTCCACCGCGAAGCCGTTGCGGTTGGTCAGCGTCAGGCATTCGTGGAGTTGGTTGCCGGAGGCGGGATTGAAGTCGAGGTCCACCACCTCCAGCACCGCGTCGGGCGGCTGCGAGGCCGGAATGCCGGCGTTGTTGTTGTTTCCGATTCCGATCGGCCTGGAGGCGTTGGTGATGCAATGGGTGATAGCCCAATGGCGTCGACGTGGTTCGATGAACTGGTTGAAGAGGTCCGACACCGCCATGTGGAAGGACTTGCCCGGGGCCCACGGCGCCGCTCCCCACTTCGCGCGGTCAAGTAGCGCTTCGGCCCCGATGAGATTCGTCATCGCAATGATGCGCTGCTCGATGGCCCGGTCCGCGAACGGGGTTCCCGGAGGCTGGATGAACCGGTCGAGGAGGGTGCGTTGCCGACGCAGCAGCATCTCCCGGGTCTCCGGCAGCCGAACGATGACATCGTAGAGGCGATTGAAGGGATTCCCGGTCGAGGAGCCTCCGTAGAGAGGATGACTCTTGGAACCATCCACCGTCGCCTCCAGCGGATTGCTGCCACCATAGAGCTGGCCCCAGGAGGCGTTCATGTCGAACGGGATATTGCGCCACAGCCCATCACCGAGGGTGTCTCGATACAGGCTCATGTTGGCCCAGACATCGTCGTTCTCGGCACACCACCGTGTTCCGGCCAGGTGGTTGATCACCTGCGGCAGGTCGAGCTGGTCGAACACGGTCGCACGTCGGATCGCTTCGGACTTCGACTCATGGATCCCATTGGCCAGCTGGAGATAGTCGGTCCGGCTGGCGTCGCCGTCCGGCTCGAGCTTCTGGAAGACCCCTGTGCTGTAGAAATCCGGGGTCAACGTCCCTACGGCCTTGTAGAGGGCGCCCCGGGGATCGTAGCCCATCCGTTCCATCTGCTCCTGGCCGATCACGTCGTTGTGGAACGCGAGCTGGTAGAAGGTCCCGTTCATCTGGACCCGCACCGGATAGTGGAACGGGGCGGGCACGCCGATCTGGTCGAGAAACCAGAAGCATAGGTTCTGTCGCAGATAGGAGGGGTCGAGGTATTCCGCCAGGAGGGCGGACTTTCTCACGCGCCCTCCGGGTCCGGGATGCCGGAGCTCGTGTCCCCGGTTGAACTCGAGACGATGGGATTTTTTGGCGAGTCCTGCGGACGTGTTGCCGCGGAGCTCCATGTAGAGGTTGTCGTAAAGCTCGCCGTCATGGAACAGGGACACCCGGCCCCCCGTCTCGGTGTCGATGCGACTGACCTGTCCCGGGGCCACGAAGAGGTGGAAGACGGGCAGACGGGTCGTGGCATCGAGGGGTTCAACCACGGTCCCCTGGTACTCCGGCGTCGCGGTCGGATTCGTGAAGAGCGGCCATCGCGAGGTGTTTCCTGAGGTATCCGTCGCCACCACGCGGTATCGGATCAACTGACCCGAAGACGCCAGGTCGGCCGGCAGGATCACGCCATAGACACCGTCCCCCGCGGCACCATCCCCGTGCGCGCCGTCATCCAGCATCTCGACCGACGCCTCGGTTCCAAAGAGCACCCGATGCCACAGCGTCACCGTGGACACAGACTGGAACGAACGGCGGATGCGGGCGGTCACGTTGAGAGCCTCGCTGTCCCTCGGAACCCGAGGCGTGTGGGCCAAATCCTCGATCACAGGTCCCGGGACCGCGGTTCCGCCCTCGTTCGGGGCACCGGGTGTCGGCTTCACGAAATAGACGTTGGCTGGTCCGGAATCCCAGCCATTCCCGCTCGGGATCTGGACCCCGCCGAACGAGACATCCGGAACCTGAACCGGATAACCTGGCTTCCACTCCGAGGAGATTGTGATGCCGTCGGGCCGGACCAGGGCCAGGTACTCGCCGTTTGCGGAGAGCTGGAAATCGGTGTGGAGGCGGTTGCCCGGAACCCGTCGGTCGGCACCGGATGCAAAGACCACAAGGAATCCCCGAGGGGGCAGATTCGTGGACGGAAACCGCCACTTCCGGAGGTTTTTCGGATCGTCGGTGAGGGACCAATTCACCAGGTCCACGGGGGCATCCGAGGGGTTATGCAGTTCGATCCAGTCGACGTACTGCCCGGTCTCGTCCCGCAAGGTCCGCGTGTTCGATGCCATGAACTCCGAAACGTAGGGCGGGTTCTCCCGGGCATCCGGATCGAGCCTCAGGATCCAGTTCCCACCGTCGAAGGCATTGGCGGCGGCGGCCGTGTCTTGGATGTCCTGGTCCGGGGCCCACGAAAACATCACAGGTCCGGGGCTGGGCTGTGGGAACCGGAACAGGTACTGGCTTGGGCTGATCGGCTCGACCGATCCGGCAGGCACTCCGTTGACGAGAAGATCCTGGGCCCGGACCCCGGTCACGGGTTCATTGAACAGCACCGAGGTGGACTCCAGGGATCGGACCGTGGTCCCCGCATCGGGCAGTAGGGATTGGACCAAGGGCGGGGTTCGATCCACCAGCTGGTAGGACCACCCCGTCCCGCCGACGCTGGACCCGTCCGGCACGAATGGGTTTGAAGGGGTTGCCAGATCACCCAGGAGCCCCTTGGGATCCCACTGGAGCGTGACGCCACCGTATGGGGGTTGGACGAAGGTGAAGACGAGCCGGGTCGGGTCTGGGCTGGTGATGCGGGTGGCTCCGATTCCATTGATCCGGAGGTGGGACGCCACGGCACCCGTGACCGGTTCACTGAAGGTGACGGTGATCGAGGTGAGCGCGGCAAGGGTCGAGCCCGGGACGGGCTCGATGGCGGTGACTTTTGGGGGAGTCGAGTCCTGGAGGACGGACTCGAGCGAAGCATCGAATCCAAGGTCGCTGCTGCCGAGGCTGCTTTGGAAGACCTGGACTGCCAGCAGGTTGGCACCTGGCTTGAGGAGTCCGTCGGGGAGAATGAGCGGATGCCGCATGAACGACACTGGCTCCGTGGCGTTGGCCGACAGGGTTGAGATCCTGACCACGTCTCCGGGGGCCCCGGGGACCCCGACCCGCAGCACCTCGACTCCGTTGATCCAGGCGACGAAGCCGTCGTCCACCAGCGCCTCCATCTCCAACCCACTCAGCTCTTCCAAGTCCCGAACGGCAAACGGGTGGCGGAGGAACAGGCACCCGTAGGCATTCTGCATATCGTTGATCTGGGTTCCTCCGGGAAGCGTGTCTCCGTACCAGAATGGTGCGGGCGCCTTGGTGAATTCGGCGTCGACGAATCCAGCCTGCCGCCAGGCGTCGATCGGAGTGGAGGCCTCGGTTCGTCCGGGTCGCCAGCTCCATTCGGAGGCCTTGGGGATCAGGACCTCGGACAGGACCGACGGTGTCACGAGGAGGGTGACCCAGAGGGCCCATGCCACCCTCAAGGGTGTCCACCCACTGTGTTGTCCGCCATCGCGGAGTCTCGTGGCCTGGATCGAGGAAGGTGCGGCGGACCGGATCACGCTTCGAACCTAGCGTGGGCATGGAGGCCAAAAAAGCGGGGACTGGTTTCCGTGGGCTCGAGAACCGGTTTGAAGGTCCGGGGTGGATCGGTCAGTCTTCTGAACCGTCCCCAGCGTCACCTCAACCCTTCACGCCGTGCCTTCGATCCGATCCTTGGAACCCTCGCGGTGCGGCGCCTTCACGCTGATCGAGCTGCTGGTGGTGATCGCCATCATCGCGATCCTGGCGGGAATGCTCCTCCCGGCACTTTCGAAGGCCAAGTCCAAGGCGCAGGGCATCGGCTGCATCAACAATGGCAAGCAATTGTCCGTGGCGTGGACGATGTATGCCGGGGACCACCAGGATTCGATCGTCCGGAACGGTACGGGTGGCGGGGTGGAGCAGCAGGGTTGGGTGGGCGGCTGGATCCAGGCGGACTCCAAGGGGGTTCCTACCAACCCCAGTGACTGCACCAACCTCAGTCTCCTGAAACCCCCACAGGGCAAACTCTGGGACTACAACCAGGCGCCGGCCATCTACAAATGCCCTGCCGATCTTTTCATGGTGAAGATCGGGCCCCGACGGTTTCCAAGGACCCGGAGCATCTCGATGAACGGGTTCATGAACGGACTCAGCTGGCACACCGATGTCACCCGAAAGACGTTCTGGACCTACACCAAGCTGGGGCAGATCGGGAACGCCTCGGGTCAGTTCGTTTTCATCGACGAGCGCGAGGAAAGCCTGGATGACGGCTACTTCCTGACGGTGCCCGATCTCAAGGACAACTCCTGGGGAAATCTGCCGGCCCTCTACCATAGTGCTGCGAGTGGACTCTCCTTCGCGGACGGCCATGCCGAGATCCGCCGATGGCTCGATCCCAACACGCTCCGTAGGGGACTCACGGGTCCGCGAACAGCACCACGGGACGTTCCTTGGATCAACGAGCGGGCGACGACCCCCAGATGACCATGGAGTTCGAGGTCACCACCGATCTGTTTCTGAGAACGCCGTCGAGGCTTCGACGGCGGAACGGCGCCTTCACACTGATTGAGCTGCTGGTGGTGATCGCCATCATCGCGATTCTCGCCGGGATGCTTCTGCCCGCGCTGTCCCGGGCCAAGGTGAAGGCCCAGGGTATCCAGTGCATCAGCAACCTGAAGCAGATTGGCCTCGCGAACTTCATGTACGTCAACGAGCACGGGCACACCATCCCGTACCGGCTCGATGACAGCCTGTGGATGCGGAGCCTGGTGAACCTCTATGCCCAGGTCGACAAGGTCCGGATCTGTCCCACGGCTCCGTACCGGAAAAAGTTTCCCCAGGGCAGCGCCACTACCGCCTGGGTCTGGCCTCTGAGCTCCGAGATCAATCCGGCTACCGGAGATCCGCGCTGGGTGGGCAGCTACGCTCTCAATGGCTGGATGTACCATGGAGACTGGACCGTCCAGGACCGGCGTCCGAGCACCACGAACGCCTTCCGGGGCGAGGATGACATCCGGTCCCCGGCCACCACTCCGGTGTTCGCGGATGGGGCCTGGGTCGACACCTGGCCAAAGGAGAAGGATCGGCCGTCCCGGGATCTGCGCCTGGGGGTGACCGCCGAGACGGGGGGCACCATCACGGTCATCACGATCGCACGCCATGGGTCTGGGATCGACCGGGTCCCGAAGCTCGTCACGGCGGGCTCCCGGCTGCCTGGAGCCATCAACCTCTCGTTTGCCGACGGCCATGCCGGGATCGCCCCGCTGGAATCGCTCTGGGGTCTGACCTGGCACCGGAACTGGCAAGCCCCCGCCCAGCGTCCGCCCTGAGCGGAGCGGCGATCGAGACTGGGTTACCTCTCCCGGCCTCAGGGCGGAGGCCATGCCTCCTGGTCGGGATCCTTTTCAGGGATCTCCTTTCCGTATATGAGCCCCGGGATGGACGTGTGGTGGGGACTTCCTGCGAGGATGATGCGAATGGCGACCGAGCCGCTCGGTTTCTGCTGGGTGTTGCTCGTGGTGCTGACGATCTGGCTCTGGAGACGCCGTGACCGAGGGCCAGCCTTTGCATCGGCGGTGATCGTGCTCCTCCTCAGCCTCTTTGGCGGAACCCCGCTCCCGTGGTGGTTGCTGTCGCGACTCGAGGCCCCCTACGTTGGACAGACAATGGCGGATCTCCCGCGGGTCGACGCGATCCTGATGCTGGGTGGTGGCGAGAGCGCGAGCCGGATGGAGCCCGTGGGGTACAATGCGCTGAATGCCTCAGATCGATTCCTGACCGCAGTGCATCTGCTGGACCTCGGCAAAAGCGATCGTCTCGTGCTCGGCGGTGGATCCTCGACCTTCGACGGGGACGAGCTTCTCGACAGCGAGGCCGTCCTGAAGTGGTGGCGGTCCCGGATGCCCGAGGGCTCTAGGATCGATGTGCTGCCCCATAGCCGGAACACCTTCGATGAGGCGCAATCGATGATCCGACTAGCGGAGGAGCGCGGATGGAAACGGATCGCACTAGTAACCTCCGCCGCCCATCTCGGTCGTGCCGTGGCCCTGTTTCGAGGGTCATCGCTCCAGGTGGTCCCGGTGGGTTGCGACTTCGACGGCACCTTCCACCTCAGAAGCGTGCACGCCTGGAGGAATGCCTGGTGCCTCATCCCGCGTGAAGAGGGATTCCACGCCGGCGGGGATTGGTCCCACGAGTGGGTGGGAATCCTCGTGTACCGTCTGCGGGGATGGCTGTAGAACCGCCGCCTGTGATGATCAGCTCTCTCCGGGCGTTGGGATGGAGGTTCGGCGGGTTGTTTTCCGGCTCGATGCGGGTGGAAGGGGCCCGGACCCGCTGTCTCCGGTTCATCCTTCTGGGCTTGTGGGTGTTGGCGATCCTTGTGGGAACCGGTTGTGTCCATCGGCCACGGTCCCAGACCCGACCGTTTCGACTCGGACTCTACGGCATCCACACGAACCAGATGGCCCTTGTCCGCGAGGTGGGATTCGACCTTGTCCGTGGTCCGGCTGAACGGGGATTCCTCGATGCCGCCCAGTCCCATGGGCTCGGCGTCCTCGCTGAGCCCGGCGGTGCAGTGGGTCCCAAGCTGCGTCCGGAGGTGGTGCGGAGCACCGTCCGACGGTTCGATCGCCACCCAGCACTCTGGTCCTGGTATCTGAGCGACGAGCCCGACCTGAATGGAATCCCGGTGGAGGAGGTGAAGCGGGCCCAGCGGGAGGTGCGGCGGGCCGGTGCAACGAAACCCACCTCCCTGGTGGTGTTCGAGGGACCCTCGCTTTCCGAATATCATCAGACGGACATCCTGATGGTGGATCGGTACCCGATCGGCTGGCACCCGCTTGCCGCCTACTTCCAGCACCTCCGCCACGGAGGGGTCGCAGCCGGCGTGGGAAAGCGTCGGTTGTACGGGGTGGTCCAGGCGTTCGACTGGTCCTACTACCCCGACATCCTCGACGTGATCCCGGGTAGTCCGCTGGGGCCGCCCACTCGCGACGAGCTGCGTTGTATGGTCTATGGATCGTGGATCCTCGGAGTCGAAGGCCTCTTCTTCTACGCCTACGACGATGGCCGCTGGAGGATGTCGGAGCACCCGGAGGTCTGGACGGGGTTGTCCGACGTTGTTCGGGAGGTGCGGGCCCGGACATCGCTCTTCGAGGGTCGGTTTGTCCCGAGCCGGCTGCGTGTCCGCTGCCATGAGCGCCGCCGCGAGTTCAACGAGGCCCTGGAGGGATCCCTGCTCTACGGGGTTTTTCAGGTCCCGACCAGCGGCGGCGGGATCGGTGCCGGTCATTACCTGACCGTCGTGAACACCACCCCGGAGGAGCTCTGGATCCGGCTCGAGGGGCAGGGGGTTCCCCGTGGACCGATTTCTGTCCTCGGGGAGGACCGCAAGGTTCTCGTCGAACCCGGCACGCCGATCGACAGGCTTCCTCCCTATGGCGTGACGGTCTATGGCCCCTTTGTCCCGATCCACCCCTGAATTCCTCCTGGGGGACCCCGGGATCGCCGCGTCAGCCCGCAGGCTGGGCGGCAAGTCGGTGGAGATACTCCCAGGAGTAGATGCCCGTCCCGTGTCCGTCGGCCCAGCGGGGCTGGAACCCGTAGCCACCCACCAACCCGTAGGTGGACAGCGTGAAGGACTGAGCCACCAGCGGTTTGGGTTCCGGGCGATGGACGACACCGAGGACGTCCGTCTCACCCTGGCAGTTCGCGCAGGGGCAACCCCGACGCAGCCGCTCGAGCGGTATGAAATCCTCACGCCCGTCGGTCCACTTGATGGCGAGCTCCGTGCCGATCACGGTGAGGCTGTCTGGTCGCATGCGGACAGCATGCCGCGGGTTGACCCGGTGTCCACTCTCGGGGAGCCCCGATCCGACGAGAGGAATTCCCATGCCGATTGACATACGGCCCGCCTCCGCGGCGGATCTTGAGATCGTGCGGCTTCTGGCCGAGCGGATCTGGCCCGGATGCTACGGCCCGATGCTGCCTCCGGGACAGATCCGGTACATGCTCGACTGGATGTATGCGCCGCATCGGCTGCGGTCGGAATGGGATCGAGGCGTCCGGTACCGGCTGGCATTCCACGAAGGGGAACCGGTCGGCTATCTCGCGTGGGAGCGGGAGCCCGGGACGGATTCCGCCTTCCTCAACAAGCTCTACCTCATTCCGGAACTCCAGGGTCGGGGCCATGGCCAGGAGTTGATCCGTTGGATCTGCCGTGAGGTGTTGGTCAAGGGGATCCGAGTCCTTCAGCTCCGCGTGAACCGCCAGAACCAGAGGGCGATTCGCGCCTATGACAGGGCGGGGTTTGTCGTGGTCCAGACCGTGGTCACCGACATCGGCGCTGGATTTGTGATGGATGACTTCCTAATGCGGATGGAACTCGGGGGGGTGTCCTCCGCAGCCACCTCCTGACGGCTGTCCTAAGGTTTGTCGGTGCCGATTCGATAGAGGTGCTCCTTGGTTCGGAGGAACAGGGCACCATCCGCCATGGCCGGGCTCGCGAGGGTGCGTTCCGCGAGATCATTCTTCGCCACCACCTCGAAGGTGGGGTTGGCCTTCACGACCGTGCAGAGACCGGCCTCGTTGATGAAGTAGACCCGACCTTCGGCGCCTACGAGGGACGCCGAATAGTCGCCCGGAAGGCGTTCGTTCCAGAGCACCTTCCCGGTGGCGGCCTCGGCGCAGGTGGCGACGCCGCCGTCCGAGACGAAATAAATCCTCCCCTGGTCGACCAGTACCGAGGGGGTGTTGGGTGCGCCCCGATTCGTCTGCCAGGCGATGTGGGTTGCGGTGAGGTCTCCTTCGCCCCCGGGGCGGATCGCGAGGAGGCTGGCCCGGTCATAACCCGTCCCGATGAACAGAAGTCCATTGGCGAAGACGGGTCGCGGTACCACGGAGTAGCCGTTGCCATAGGTGACCCGCCAGAGTTCACGTCCGGTGGGCGGATCATAGGCCAACACCGCACCGCTGGCCGGGCTGATGATCTCCCGACGGGTGCCGTTGGTGATCAGAAGGGCGGTGCTGAACGAGAATTTCTTGGCGGCGTCGGTCTCCCGGTCCCGTCGCCAGCGGATGTCGCCCGACTTGGCATCGAGCAGCACGGCGAAGGGTTTCTCGGCACCATCACAGCTTAAGAAAATCCCGTCGCCCGCGTGGATCGGAGACCCGCCGTTGCCGTGCACTGGAGAGTATTTCAACGAGGTCTGACGCCACAGCACCTTGCCGGTGGAATCCAGGCACGCCGTCCCCAGATGTCCGAAATGGACTACGATCCGGTCCTGGAACACCAGCGGGGTCGGACTGGCCTTGGAGTTCTTGGAATGCATCGAACCCCCGGTGCCGGGCTCCTCGAAGACGATCTGGTTCCAGACTGTGTGTCCGTCCTTCGGATCCAGGGCCAGAGCCCGAAGCTCGAGTCCACCCTGGGGCGATGGGGTGGCGGTGGTCAGATAGATCCGGCCGTGGGCCAGCACGGGCGACGACCAGCCGTCCCCGGCGATCGGGACCTTCCATGCGATGTTGCTGGTGGTGGTCCAGTGGGTCGGAACCTGTCGGGCATCCGAGAGTCCCTGTCCGGAGGGCCCCCGGAACTCCGGCCAATCGGTTGCGGCCTCGGCTCCCCGCTCGGGGATGAGAACGGCGAATCCGATCAGGACCGGCAGCACCATGCGGCGAAGGAAGGGCATGGCGGGACAGTACGCGCCGCCCCGACCCACGGGAAGGCTGTCGATCTGACGTGGCGCGGGGCGCAGCCCGTTGGCGGTTCCCCGCCAACGAAAACGGCCCGCAGGACATCCTGCGGGCCGCGACAGAAAACGTCTTGGGAGGGCTCAGGCCGCGGGGGCGGCGGCGACCTCCTCGATCTTCGAGTTCAGCTCGAGCCAGTCGAGGACCTTGCCGGAGAGAATGTCCTGCTGGATCTCCGGGAAGGCGTTCCGGTCCTGGAGGACCTTCACCATCTTGGCCGGCTCCATGTTGTTCTGCTGCGCGAGGGCGAGGACCCGTTGGGTGATCTCCTGGTTGGAGATCGTGATCTTCTCCGTCTCGGCGATGCGGTTGAGCACGAAGGCGGCCTTGACGCGGTCGACCGCACTCGTCTGCGCGCTCTGGAAGATCTCGTTCTTCTTCGACTCGATGACCTCCTTGTCGACGCCGCGCTGCTGGTTCTCGTTGACGATGTTGTACACCAGGTTGCGGGTCTCCGTGGAGACGATGCTCTCGGGGAGATCGAAGGTCACCAAGCCGAGCAGCTGCTTCAGCAGCTGGTCGCGCACGGCGCGCTTGGAGCGGAAATCGAGCTCGTTCTGGAGATCACGCTGCACGCCGGTCTTCAGCTCCTCGACATTGGCGGCGCCGAAGCCCTTGGCGAAGGCATCGTCGACCACGGGCAGGGCCTTCTCCTTCACGCCGGTGACAGAGACCTCGAACACGCCTTCCTTGCCCTGGACCTCGGCAATGACGAAGTCGGACGGGAAGGTCACCTTCACGGAGCGGGTGTCGCCGGCCGAGGCGCCCACGAGTTGTTCGGTGAAGCCGGGGATGAAGGAGTTCTCCTGGATGAGCATCCACATGCCCTCTTTTTCGGTGAGCCCCTTGGCGGTGGGGTTGAACTCGGTGATCGGCTTGCCCTCGCAGGTTCCCTTGTAGTTGACCACGGCGACGTCGCCGGTCTGGGTCGGACGGCTGACATCATTGTAGGTGGCCTGCTGTTCCCGGAGGATGTTGAGGGCCTTCTCCACCTCGGCAGGGCCGGCGGTGGCGGTCTCACGCTTGGCCGACAGGCTCTTGTAGTCGGGCAGCTCGAACTGGGGCGCATGCTCCAGGGTGACGGTGTAGCTGAAGGCCTGCCCCCGGCCGAAGGACTGCTCCTCGACGCCCAGGGTGACGAGCACCCGCAGCTTTTCCTTCTCGGTGGCGTCGCGATAGGATCCCTCGAAGAGCTTCTTCCGGGCGTCCTCGGCGATCCGGTCGGCGAAATTCTTCACCACGAGGTGCTTGGGGGACTTGCCGGGACGGAATCCCGGCAGCTGGGCGTACTTCTGGTACTGCCCACCCACCTCCTCGAAGGCGGCATCCACACGGTCGACGGGCACCTCGATGCGCAGCAGCTTCCGGCAGGGTCCCAGCGATTCGACGGTCACGTTCACGATTCAGTTCCTTTTCTACGAGATTTTCAGGGGTCGCGGGGACCGGAGGGCCTCCGCTGACAAAGGGGGGCAAGCTAGGAAAGCCGCAGCCGTATGGTCAAGTGTCGGGTTCAATTGAACGGGACTGCTCGCGGCCTGGCGGGGGACGGCGGGGGGCAAAGTTGGCGATTGGCGGATCCCGGAGGCACGGCGACCCTGTCGGGCAGACGTCCATGCAAACCCCCACCGTCCGGCTGCTCCGCGACCTGATCGCGACCCCGAGCGTCAACCCCGCCTTCCTGCCCGAGGGGGACCCTCGGACGGGGGAGCATCGCATGGCCGAACACGTCCAGTCCGCTGCCCGGGCCGCAGGTCTCGATGTCGCCACCGAGACCGTCTCTGGTCGGCGCTGCAACGTTCTGGTCCGGCTCTCACCTCCCGGAAAGGTCCAGCACCGGATCCTGCTGGGGCCGCATCTCGACACTGTTGGTTTCCCCAATCTTGAGTCCCAGCTGGTCCCGAAGGTGCGGGACGGTCGAGTCGTTGGTCGTGGAGCCTGCGACACCAAGGGCTGTGTCGCGGCCATGCTGTCGGCGCTTCTCCGGGTCGCACGGTCTGGGACCCGTCCGGCCCACACCGAGATCCAGTTCGTCGGGTTCGTCGACGAGGAGAACGAGCAGCTGGGATCCCGTTATCACGCCACGCACCACAACCCGGTCGATCTCGCCATCGTCGGGGAACCGACCCGGCTGCAGGTCGTCACGGCCCACAAGGGGGACGTCTGGCTCCGGCTTCGGACAACCGGTCGCAGCGCCCACGGCGCTACGCCCCACCTGGGACGCAACGCGGTGCATCGCATGGGTCGGGTGGTCGATCTCCTGGAGACCACCTACCGGAAGCAGCTGTCGAAACGGAGCCACCCGCTCCTGGGGAGCCCGACCATCAACGTTGGGGCGATCCGGGGTGGGACCCAGCCGAACATTGTGCCGGACTCCTGCACGATCGATGTCGACCGCAGGACACTTCCGGGAGAGTCGGAGGCATCCGTGCGTCGGGAGTTGAGGGATCTGCTTCGGAGTGCGGGGGTCCAGGCCGCCTTTGAACCGCTCCGGCTCGCTCCGTGCGATCCTCTTGAGACGAATCCGGATCTGGTGTGGGTCCAGCGCCTGTGCCGCGCTGCGGGGCGTCGACGCACGGTCGGGGTCCACTTCTTCTGCGACGCGGCCCCGCTGGCGAAAGCCGGCACCCCGTCGGTCGTGTTCGGTCCAGGAGACATCGCCCAGGCTCATACCGCTGAGGAATGGATCTCCATCACGAGCCTGGAACGGGGCGCGGACATCCTTGAGCGGTTTCTGCGGACGTTGCCCTGAGTGACCGAGCACTCCCATGCGGCTGGCCATTCTGACCCATGAACCCTTCCATCCGCCCAGCGGGGGTGGATCAGCCGAGGCGGTCTACCTCGTCGAGGAGTTCGTCCGACGCGGCCACGAGGTCCATCTGTTCGGTCCCGATTTTCCCGACAGCGCCGCGGTCGCATCCGGGATGGGGTTCACCGTGCATCCGTTTCGGCGCTGGACGATGGGTCGCTATGCGCGGGCCCGGAATCTCAAATACCTGCTGTACCCCGGAGCCCTCGCTCAGTTCGTGCGATCCGTCGTGGCCGAACGTCGGACAGCTGATCCCGGGTTCCGGTTCGACCTCCTCCTGGCCCAGCACACGATCTCCGCCGTGGCGGCGGGTAGGTTGAAGCGGGACCTCGACGTTCCGATCGTCTTCAACTTCCTCGACTACCTCACCGGGTTCATGGAGACGTGGCCGGCGTGGTCGATGCCGCGACCCCTGGTGCGCGCGTTGACCGGGTTCGAGCTGTCGTTGCCTCGCCGCTTCGATGCCGACGGCATTCTGACGGTCTCGACACCGCTCGCCGAACGGTTCGTGTCCACGGGGTTCCCCATGGAACGGATACGGGCGATCCAATACGGCCATGATGCGCGGCGATTCGTCCCGGGGATGGGACCGGCTCCGGAGGCGGATCCCATCGTGGTGATGCATGGCTCGTTCGACCGACATCACCTCGGGGCCATTGCCCGGGAGACGGTGCTGCGGGTGGCCGCGGCCCGACCGGCCACGCGGTTCCGGTTCGTGGGCCAACGGACGGCGGGCCTCGAGCGGTTCTCCCGGGATGTGCGCGCTGTGGCGCCCGATGCCCGGATGGAGCTGCCGGGGTTCGTGCCCTACGACGAAATCTGCCGGGAGCTGCAGGGCGCCGCGGTGGGACTCGTGCCCTATGAGGAATCCAACGGAACCCACTGCGCGTTCGTGGCAAAGGCGGTCGAATACCTTGCGTGTGGGATCCCTGTCGCCAGTACCCCGCTTGAAAATCTGCGGCGCTATTTCAGCGACGAGTTGGCGGTCCGTTTCAGCGCACGCTTCCACGGTGCCGACCTTGCGGCGGTGGTCCTTGCGTGGCTGGAGACGCCGTTGGCGGAGCGGCAGCGTTGGGGACGGGCCGCCTCGGACCGGGTCCGGCGCGACCTCGACTGGTCAGTCGTCACAGGAAACGCCGCCGACTTCGTTGAGAGAATCGCCGCGGGGCGAGTCGCCGCCGGTGGGTGAGGCGGTGCGGTGCAGCGCCGGGTGAGGGAGCATGCACGCAAGGGAGAGGCCGCACTCCGTTGTATCCCGATCCATCTTATCCCAAGGGCTGGGCGAACTCATCGGTCGGGATGGACAGCGGTAACGCTGCAGACGATTCCGACCGCCTCCACCGGTTCGCACCCTGTTGCGGATCGGGACGGGGACGGAGAGCCTCAACCCGTATCCATGCGTCTCCGTGTCCTGCAATTCCGACAAAAAACGGTGACAAGTCCTTCCGGAACCGGACGCTCTGCGAGGTCCCGCTGCATGAATTCCTCCCGACAGACCTGGATCCGACTGCTCCAGTCCGGAGGCCCCTTCCTGGGGCTCCTCCTGGTGTGCGGCCTCTTCTCGCTGACCGAGGAGCGGGAGTTCATCTTCACCGGGGGCAATCTGAAGAACATCCTCACCCAGACCGTGATTGTCGCGGTCGGTGCCCTTGGAATGACCCTCATCATCGTGGGTGGAGGCATCGACCTGAGCGTCGGTTCGGTCGTGGCCTTCACCGGCGTCCTGGGGGCCAAGCTGTTGGTGGCTGGCTGGAGCCCCGTGGTTACCACGGCGCTCCTCGTCGTCCTTGGAGGGCTGATCGGACTGTTCAACGGGGCCATCGTTGCGGGGTTCCGCATGATGCCGTTCATCGTGACCCTCGGCATGATGGGCATCGTCCGGGGTGCCGCGAAGTGGCTTGGGGAGAACCAGACGGTCAACGCCCCGCCGGACTCCCCGGTGGCACTCCTGATGGCCCGGGTGAATCCGTCCGGCTTCTGGCCGCTCCCGCCCGGGGTCTGGATCGTGCTGGGACTCTCGGTGGCCATGGCGTTGCTGCTCCGGGAGACCGTCTTCGGCCGACAGGTCTTCGCCATCGGCGCCAATGAGACCGCAGCCCGCTACAGTGGCGTCCGGGTGGGCCTCGTGAAGGCATCGACCTACGGCATCGCGGGACTCCTCTTCGGATTCGCCGGTCTTCTGCAGATGTCGCGTCTCACCCAGGGGGATCCCACCGTGGCGATCGGATTGGAGCTGGATATCATCGCGGCGGTCGTGATCGGCGGGGCGAGTCTCAACGGTGGGGTCGGCAGCATCACGGGCTCCCTCATCGGGGCCCTCATCATGGCCCTGCTGCGGAACGGGACCAACCAGCTGGGATGGCAGACGTACTCGCAGGAGATCATCATCGGCGCGGTGATCGTCCTTGCCGTTGGGCTCGACAAGTGGCGCCAGAGCCGGTGAGCGAGATTGACGATTGGTGAGGAGGCTCACCTTGGGGTGTTTCTTCCTGAGCCCTTCGTTTCCCTCCGCTCTCCAGTGGGACCCCTGGGTCTGTTTTGGTTTTGGCGGGCATGGATCACAGGCCTGCCTCGGGTCGGGTTTCGGGTCCTGGATTCTCCTGTAACCTTCAGCCTTGGACGCCCCAGTACCTGGAGCATGAATCCGTCCTCAAGCCCCTGTCCCCGTTGTGGCGCCTCGATCCCGGTCGAGGCGCCGGTCGGTGTGTGTCCCCGCTGTGCCCTCGCCGAGGCGGTGGATCCCTTGGGTGCCGGACCGCTCCGGAATCGAAAGACCCCCGCTCTCGAGGACCTTGTGGCGGCGTTTCCCGGATTGGAGTTCCAGGGGTTCCTCGGTGCCGGAGGCATGGGCTTCGTCTACCGGGTTCGGGACCGGGCCACGGGCGAGATCGGGGCCCTGAAGGTCCTGCTCCGAGACCTCGCGGTGGATCCCGCCTTTGTCGAACGTTTCGAACGCGAGGCCCGCACCCTCGCCCGGCTGGATCACCCCAACATCGTCCGCCTGAGGTCGTGGGGACAGTCCGGGGGCTTTTGCCATCTCCTCATTGAGCATGTGGAGGGTGCCAACCTCCGCGAAGCCCTCAGGGCAGGACGATTCAGCCCGGGACAGGCCCTCGCCCTGGTGGGGCCGCTGTGCGACGCCCTCCAGTACGCCCACTCGCAGGGCGTTCTCCATCGCGACATCAAGCCGGAGAACATCCTCCTCGACGCCGATGGCCGGGCGAAGATCGCGGACTTCGGCATCGCCAAGATCGTCGCCTCCCCGGGTTCGACCCTGGAGGCGTACACCCTGACCCAGACCGGAGCCCGGATCGGGACCCCCCACTACATGGCCCCTGAACAGGTGGAGACGCCGGAGGCCGTGGATCATCGGGCCGACATCTACTCGCTCGGGGTGGTGCTCTATGAACTCCTGACCGGGGAACTCCCCCTCGGTCGGTTCCTGGCGCCCTCGGCGAAGGCTGACCTCGACGCCCGCATCGACGACATCGTCCTGCGGGCTCTCGCCAAGGAGCGGGAGCTTCGTCAGCAGAGTGCGGGGGAGGTGCGACAACAGGTCGAGGGACTGGGGAGCGGCAGCGGGACTGGGTCGGCTCCCTCCAACACCGGAAGGTTGGGTGGCGTCCCATTTTGGGTCTGGTGGGGTGGTGTGGCGGTGGCCTGGGTCTTCCTCATCCGTCAGCGTCCCGAACTGTGGCCGGCACCGGTCATTTTTCTCCTGATCGCCGGTGCCTTCCAGTGGGCGAATCGAAAGAAGACGGATCCCGCGGCATCCCGGCGGAAGGTCACGCTGGTCTCGGCCTGTGTCACCACGGCAGCATTGCTCATGTTGCCGGTCATTCCGCACGGCCACCACGTACCGGATCTGGAGACTGCTAGGACCCAGAAGGCGCTGTTGGAGTTGGTGACCTTGAGATCACTTTTGGACTCCGCCTCGGGGGTGGGTGGACCGTCGCGCCTTCATGAAATTCCGTCGCACCTGAGGATCGATCCCACGACGCGACAACCCTTCCTGATCCTGAATCCCCAACCCGGCCCCCTGTCGCCGTCGGATATCCTCGCCGCTGCGCCTCCTTTTGAGGGACGGCGCCTCGTGCTCCTTGGGGATGGTTCCGTCCAGACGGTGACCGAGAGGCGGCTGTGGCGACATCTGATGATCCAGTTGGGGCGTGGCTCCAAGGCGGAGGCTGGCGTCTTTTCCAAGGAGACCACCGTGTCCAACGAGGTGGCGGAACGATGGGTCCAGGGTGGCGACACGGTGGTTCGGACGCCGGACGGGTCCCTGCATCCGATACGATGGCCGCTCGACCATGTGTTTGAACTGGCGGCCGACGGGGTGTTCGAGCCGATGGTGGAGGCTCTCGGAGCCCTGTTCCAAAGCGACCTGTTTCAGGTGGACCGTTCGGCGGCGGCCGATCTGGACTGGGTGTTTAACGCCCGATTGTACCCGGATGGCGGTCCCACCGATCGCTACGAGAAAACGGCCATCCGGAATGGGGGGCTTCTCGCGCTCCTGGCCGTGGCGGCGGCCCGTGTCGGCGACGAGGAGAGCTTGTCGGTGGCCCAGGAATGGGGCCGGTCGATGTGGGCCGGCCGTCCGGAGCTTCTCATGTTCCGTCGTCGTCTCGACGGCTTTGTTGATCCATGCTGGGAGGAGGTTTGGATCGGAACCGAGGACCTGATGAAGCTCCGCTCGAAGCGACCGGTCCACTTCAACCTCATCGGCTACTTCAAGGACTCCGGGAAACCCAGCCGTACCAACAGGGTCGAGACGCCGTGGCCGAGGAATCCCCGCCAACGGTGGAACCCATGACTCCCTTGGCACAGTCCCTGTTCGCGCCTACCCGATGGTCGCTGGTCCAGCGGGCAAAGGGGGACGACGGGGAATCCCGCAAGGCCTTGGCCGAGCTGTGTGAGGCCTACTGGCCGCCGGTGTTCCGGTATCTGCGCGGACGGGGACGGACCGAGGATCTGGCGCAGGAGCAGACACAGGCCTTCTTCGCCCACCTGCTCGAAGGGGGGCGTCTGGCCGGGGCGGAATCGGAGCGCGGTCGGTTCCGATCGTATCTGCTGGGAGCGCTACGGCACTTCGAGTCGGACCAACGGGCGCGTGATTCCCGTCTCAAGCGGGGAGGCGGCACCACGTTTCTGTCCCTCGACGAGGCGGGGCAGGAATCGATCTCGGAGGATGCCGTGGAGGTGTCCCGCTTCGATCGGGAATGGGCTTCCGAGATCGTCCGGCGCGCCTTCGATGTGGTGGCCTCCGTGTATGCGGCAGCGGGTCGGCAGGCGCAGTTCGAGCGGTTGAGGGGATGTCTGGGCGGGGCAGAGTTGCCACCGCACGGTGAGATCGCCCGTCAGCTGGGAATCACCGAGGGAGCGGTCAAGGTGGCGATCCACCGGATCCGGCTGCGATTCCGGGAGGCGGTCCGATCCGAAATCGCCCAGACCCTACCTCAGGGGGCTGATCCCGAAGAGGAGCTCCGCTACCTGATCGACGTCCTGGCGGAAAGCGGTGGTTGAGGGTGAGGATCTGTTAAGACTGGACTCACGCCGAGGTGCCGAGACGCGCGGGAAGGCCTGGATGGGAAGGTGCGTTGTTCAGCAGTCCTGAGGGATTGCAGAGGGTGACTTCGTGGGGACCGAAACGCTTTCCATGCGGCGGGACGGTGGAGGGGGTGACAAGGTAGTTCCGCCCCTTCGGGTAGTACTTCCGGAACACCGCCAGAGCCGTCGCGTCGAAGGCGCTGGGACTCCATTTGCACTCGATCACGTCCACGTCATCCCGACCGCGTGGCAGCACGAAATCGATCTCGTGGCCCTTTTTGTCCCGCCAATAGAGCGGTGGTGTGTCGGGGAAATGCGCCTGGAGGAATTCCAGGACAAGGTGCTCCCACAGTAGGCCGTGGTCCTCATGCCGCAGCGGGTCCCAACCGCGGACGAAGCTCACGAACCCGGTGTCGAATCCGTAGATCTTCGATTGCTTCACCAGCTCATTCAGACCGCCACCATGGAAGGGCCGCACAAGAATCACGGCATGGGTCGTTTCCAGGGCGTCAACATGGCTCTCGACGGTGGGACGGGTGATTCCGAGTGCCGTTGCCGTTTTGGTCACCTCGAACTGGCCCCCGCTTTGCTTGAGCAGGTATTCGAAGAGGGCGTTGAACCGATTCATGTCGCGGAAGCCAAACAACCGCTGGATGTCGCGGGCGAAGAAGGAATCCAGCCATTCGCGATAGAAGGAGGGCCTCTTGGAACCGGCCAGCAGCGCTGGGGGCAGGCCACCGTGGAACAATCTCTTCTGCAGCGTGACCCCGAAGGCGTCCAACTCGTCCCAGACCACGGGTGTGAGATGGACCCGTCGTTTTCGGCCCGTCAGGGAGTCGCTGAACTTCTTGCTGGCAGCGAGCGTGGAGGAGCCCGTTGCAAGGATCCTGAGCCGTGGAAAGGCGTCCGCACCGATCTTGAGCACCCGTGCGGGATCGCGGAGCTGGTGGATCTCGTCGAAGACCACCACGGGCTTCGAGCACCCGTGGTAGAACAGCTGCGGATCGGCGAGGGTCTCCTCGGTCGTGGGCAGGTCACAGTTCAGGTACAGCACCTGTTCGGCGCCAAGACTGTCGGCAAGAGTCGTCTTTCCAACCCGTCGCACCCCGCACAGCCATACAATCGGTGCCTCTGTCCATGCGGACTGAAGCCTCTCGGTCCAGAATGGGCGGGAGATCATGCTGGTGTACTATACAAAAAATCGGACCAAACGTAAAGTGCGGTGGCGAATCAAAGGAGTGTGACCGATAGAGCGTGGGTGTGGATTGGACGTTTTGGGGACCGGCCCTTGAGTCGGGGTTCAGGTCTTTGTTCCGGCCCTGAGTCCTCATGGATGGGGTTTGGGGTCAGGTCATGGGGAGCTGATACCCTCATGCTCCGCTTGGGCCCAGGGCTTGGGGACAGGCCTTTATGTTGCGGTAGAGGTACTTACGCGGGAATTGGACGGCACTGATTCCAAGCTGTCGCGTCCCTTCATGAATCGAACCACCACAAGAGAGGTTCTTCGCTATTTTCGGTGGGTTGCGAGATCGATGGATGCCACAGGGACGATCGGGTGGATCCCGGAGGGATCAAAGCGAGTAGCCGGTGGTTGAGCGCAGCAACACCACCGGAGTCCGACGTCTCAAGATATTCTTGCACCCTGGAGGGGTGCTAGCCCCGTCGAGACCCCTCGGTCGAGGGGTCGCAACGGCGGTCGGTCCACATCCTGATGTGGCTGGCATCCCTGCCGGGATGCGGGGCATCGGGGCCCCGTGACCGGTGGTGTCGCTGCGCTCAACCACCGGCTACCAGCTGGGATGCCTCCAGCATCGAGTTACGCGAGGCCATCCACCGAAAACAGCGAAGATCCAATATTGGGACCTGAGAGCCCGGGTCCTACCATGGACTTCCTCTGTGTCTCCAGGGCCTCGCGTGAGGCCCTCCGCCCTCAGCCCGCCTTGGTGCCCGAATTCAGCACCTTCATCGCCTTCTTGTAGTTCGACACGCGCATCACCAGCAGGCCGTTCTTCGACCGGGGGCTCGTGGCGCTGTAGACGTACTCGATGTTGACCTCGGCATCGGCCAGGGCGCTGGCGATGCGGGCCAGGGAGCCCGGCTTGTTGTCGCCTTCCAGCAACAGAACCTCGTTCTCCAGAACGAGGGCACCGCGTTCCTCGAAGAGGGCGAGGGCCGCCCGCGGGTCGCTCACCACCATCCGGAGTACCGTGTGGTCCACGGTGTCACTCATGGAGAAGGCGAGGATATTGATCTTCGCCTCGGCCAAGGCCTCGCACACCCGTGCCAGTGTCCCCGGCTTATTGTCGAGGAACAGGGCGAGTTGGGTGGCGAGTTCCATGACGGGTGTGATCAGGCCTTGGCCGGGGCCGAGGCGGCCGGCTTCTCGGGCTCATGCACCGGGGCGGTGCCCGGAGGGGCGACCGCGGGGTGCGGAACCACGACCCAGAACTGGCCGCGGGACTGGCTCCAGGACTTCAGGATCTGGCTGGCCCGGGGCGACTCGGTCGCCTCGAGGTGCGCGTAGATCAGGGCCTCGAGCCGCTTGGCCTCCTCGTCGTCCTTGAGACGCTCCAGTCCGACCATGCCGTCGTTGTACCGGCGCGGGAAGACGTCCTGGGGATCCCAGACGTAGGCACGTCCGCCCGACATGCCCGCACCGAAGTTGCGACCTGTCTCACCGAGGACCACGACGAGACCGCCCGTCATGTACTCGCAGCCGTGGTCGCCGACGCCCTCCACCACGGCGGTGCCGCCGGAGTTGCGGACACCGAAGCGCTCGCCGGCCCGTCCGGCGGCGAACAGACGCCCGCCGGTGGCGCCGTAGAGGCAGGTGTTGCCGACCACACTGTTGTCGGCCCAAGGGAACTTCACGGCATCCGGCGGTCGGACGACGATCTCGCCGCCGTTCATGCCCTTGCCGACGTAGTCATTGGCCTCGCCGACGAGCTTCAGTCGGACGCCCTTCGCGAGGAAGGTGCCGAAGCTCTGTCCGGCGCTGCCCTTGAGGGTGACGTCGATCGAGCCCTCGGGCAGTCCGGTGTCGCCGTACTGGTAGCCGATCTGGCCGGAGACCTTGGTACCGATGTTCCGGTGAACGTTGGTGATCTTGTAGGACAGCTTGACCACGCCCTTGCCCTGCAGCGCGACGCGGGCGTCGTTCATGATCTTGTCGTCGAGCGAGCTGTCGCCGAACCGTTCGTTGCGCTCACGGGTGTGGATGCGCGGGGCGGTCCCGGTGGGATCGACCTGGAACATCAGGCGGTCGAGCTGGAGACCGGAGACCTTGTCGCGGATCTCCGCGGGGAACTCCGACACGGGGCGGCGCTCCATGAGATCGGTGCGGCCGATGATCTCGTCGAGCTTCCGGAAGCCGAGGGAGGCCATGATCTCACGGACCTCCTGGGCGACGGCGTTGAAGAAGGCGACCAGGTTCTCGGGCTTGCCGCGGAACTTGAGTCGGAGCTCCTCCTTCTGGGTCGCGACGCCGACCGGGCAGGTGTTGAGGTGGCAGACGCGGAACATCGCGCATCCGGCGGCCACGAGCGCCGCGGTGCCGAAGTTGTACTCCTCGGCGCCGAGCAGTGCGGCCAGGACGATGTCGCGGCCCGTCTTGATGCCGCCGTCGGTGCGCAGGACGATCCGCGAGCGGAGGTCGTTGAGCATCAGGGTCTGGTGGGCCTCGGCGACGCCGAACTCGAAGGGTCCACCGGTGTTCTTGATGGAGCTGAGCGGCGATGCACCGGTGCCGCCGTCGTGACCGGAGATCAGCACGACATCGGCGTAGGCCTTGGCGACGCCGGCGGCGACGGTGCCGACGCCGGAACAGGCCACGAGCTTCACGCAGACCTTGGCCCGGGGGTTGACCTGCTTGAGGTCATAGATGAGCTGGGCGAGGTCCTCGATCGAATAGATGTCGTGGTGCGGCGGCGGAGAGATGAGCGGCACGCCGGGAACGCTGTAGCGCAGGCGGGCGATGAGCGGACTGACTTTGTGGCCGGGCAGCTGTCCGCCCTCACCGGGCTTGGCACCCTGGGCCATCTTGATCTCGATCTCGAAGGCGCTGGCCAGGTAGGAGGGCGTGACGCCGAACCGACCCGAGGCAACCTGCTTGATGGCGGAGTTGCGCTCGGTGGTGTAGCGCGACGGATCCTCGCCGCCCTCACCGGAGTTCGACTTGCCTCCGATGCTGTTCATCGCGATGGCGAGGCACTCGTGGGCCTCGGGCGACAGGGCGCCGAGCGACATGCCGGCGGTGGTGAACCGGCGGCGGATGTCCTCGATCGACTCGACCTCGTCGAGCGGCACCGGGGTCCCAGCGGGCTTGAACTGGAAGAGATCGCGCGGGCTGACCGGCTCGCGCTTCTCGACCGTCTCCATGTACTTGAGGAACTCCTCGCGCTGTCCGGACTTCAGGAAGCGGTGGAGGGTCATCACAACCTGCGGGTTGTACGCGTGGAACTCGCCGCGCCCGCCCTTGGCGACGCGGTAGTTGCCGCCGACGTCGAGCATCGCCGCCTCGGGTGCCGAATAGGCGTTCCGATGACGACGGATGGCGTCGTGGGCGATCTCCTTCAGGCCAATGCCGCCGATCGGGCTGGTCGTGCCGAAGAAGCAGCGGTCCATGACCTCCTGTCCGAGGCCGATCGCCTCGAAGATCTGGGCGCCGCGGTAGCTGGCGATGGTGGAGATGCCCATCTTGGCCATGACCTTGAGCAGGCCGGACTCGATGGACTTCTTGAAGTTCGCGCAGGCCTTCTCGAGCGTGATGTCGCCGTATTTGCCCTCCTCGACGGACTCCCGGATGGTGTCGAGGGCGACGTACGGATTGACCGCGCTGGCGCCGAAGCCGATGAGGCAGGCGAAGTGGTGGACGTCCCGGCACTCACCGCTCTCGCACACGATGGAGCAGCGGAGCCGTTTGCCGGCGCGAATGAGGTGGTGGTGGACGGCGCCGACCGCCAGCAGCATCGGAATCGGGGCCCGGGTGGCGTCGACTCCGCGGTCGCTCAGGACGAGCAGGGTCTTGCCGGCATCGACCGCCTTCTCGGCCTCCAGGCAGACCTGGGTTAGGGCGGCGTCGAGCTTGGTCTCGCCGTGTGAGGCCTCGAAGCAGCAATTCAGCACTGCGGATCCGAAGGCGGGGTTGGGCAGCTGACGCAGGGCGGCCAGCTCGTAGTCGAGAAGTACGGGTGAGGTGATCCGGATCAGCCGGGCGTGTTCGGGGGTCTCGTCGAACCACGACAAACGCGGTCCCAGGGTGTCGCTGAGCGACATCACGATCTTCTCCCGGATCGAGTCGATCGGCGGGTTGGTGACCTGGGCGAAGAGCTGCTTGAAGTAGTCGAACAGCAGCCGGGGGCGCTTCGAGAGCACCGCGATCGGGGTGTCGTCACCCATCGACCCGATGGGCTCCGCCGCCTGCACCGCCATCGTCTTGAGCAGGTCCTCGAGCTGTTCCTGATCCCAGCCGAAGGTGATCTGCTGGAGGGTCAGATCGAGCAGGTTGACGGTCTGGTGGCTGTTGGCGAGGGCCTTGGCGTGGGTGGAGAGGTCGATCAGGTTGTCCTTCAGCCAGTCGCCGTAGGGCTTCTGGGAGGCGACGAAGGTCTTCACCGCCTCGTCGTTCATGAACTTCCCGGTCTGGGTGTCGATCGCGAGGATCCGACCCGGCCCGAGGCGTCCCTTCTGGACGACCTTCTTCTCGTCGAGGGTGACGACACCCACCTCGGAGCCCATGACCATGAGGCCGTCCTCGTAGATCTTGTAGCGCGCCGGGCGGAGGCCGTTGCGGTCGAGCGTCGCGCCGATGATGCGTCCATCAGAAAACACCACGGCGGCGGGACCGTCCCACGGCTCGTTCAGGCAGGCGTGGTACTGGTAATAGTCCCGGATCTTCGGATCGAGGTCGGAGGCGTTCTCCCAGGCTTCCGGCGCCAGCATGGTAGCAGCGTGGAGGAGGTGACGGCCGGAGAGGTCAAGCGCCTCGAGGGCGTTGTCGAGCGCGGCGGAATCGGAGCCTCCCGGCTGGATGATCGGGCGGAGTGTCTCCACCTCGTCGCCCCAGACGGCGGATTCGAGTTCGTTCTCCCGGGCGCGGGTCCAGTTCTTGTTGCCGAGCAGGGTGTTGATCTCGCCGTTGTGGGCGAGCATCCGGAACGGATGGGCCAGGTGCCAGGTCGGGAAGGTGTTCGTCGAGTAGCGCTGGTGGTAGATGGCCAGGGCGGAGACGAACAGCGGGGCCTTGAGGTCGAGGTAGAACTTGGGCAGCTGAGGGGCGTTGAAGAGGCCCTTGTAGACGATGGTCCGGCCGCTGAAAGACGGGCAGTAGAACCCCTCAACCTTCTCGGCCATGGCGGCGCGTTCGGCGTGGTTACGCGCTAGGAAGAGCTTCCGCTCGAACTCGTCGGGACTCCAGCTGAGGTCCCGTCCGAGCAGGCACTGCAGGATCTCGGGCATGGTGGCCCGGGCCTTGTCGCCCAGGCACTTGGGATTGGTCGGGACCGGGCGCCACGCCAGGAAATGAATACCGTACTTGGCGCAGGCCTCCTCGACGAACTGGCGGCACTTGGCGATCAGGTACTTGTTGCCGGCCGGGGCGAAGACGAAGCCGACGGCGAGGTCCTCCTCCTCGACGGCCTTGACCCCCAGTTTGTCGGCTTCCTGTTTGAAGAAGGCCTTGGGCAGTTGGACCAGGATGCCGGCACCGTCGCCGGTCTTCGCATCGGCATCGAGAGCCCCGCGATGGGCGAGGCTGTTCAGTGCCTCGATGGCGAACTGGACGATGCGCTGCTCCTTCTTCCCGGAGATATTGGCGATGAACCCGACGCCACAGGCGTCGTGCTCGAACTCGGGTCGATACAGCGAATTGGGAACCGACGGATACGATTTCATGGATGAGCCCTCGAAAGGGGGCTGGCCGCGTGGAGACGCATTCAGCCTGTGAAGCCTATCGGTCGACGAACCGACGAGGCAAAGGGTTTTTGGACACCGAACAGGGACCCCACAGCGGGGCCCGGAGACCTTCCGCCCACATCGCTCAAAACCGGACAGCGATGTGGCCGAAACTGTCCCGCAACCTCCGCTCTGGAATCAGAGCTGCTTTTGGAGCAAGTCGTATGCTGACGCCTCGTATGTGAGATCGATTGATTGACCTCATGAGAAGCTCATGGGGTACCGAGCCCGCCATCACTTCACGTGGGGCAGGTAGTAGGAGTTTGTGTACTCCTGGACCATGCGCCAGGTGCTGTACTGGGGTGCGAGGGTGGTGAGGGCGCGGCGGATGCGGGCGATCCATTGACGGGGGATGCCCTGGGCGTCGCGGTTGAAGAAGGTCGGGACGACCTCCTCGGTGAGGACCTTGAAGAGGTTGGCGCTGTCGACGCGGTCCTGTTCGACGACGTCGGCCGGGTGGGAATCGGGTCCGATGGCGAATCCGTTCGTGCCGTCGTAGCCCTCGCGCCACCAGCCATCGAGGATGGACATGTTGAGACAGCCATGGGCGGTGGCCTTCATGCCGCTGGTGCCGGAGGCTTCGAGCGGACGGCGCGGGTTGTTCAGCCAGATGTCGCAGCCCGAGACCATCTGTCGGCAGACGTGGATGTCGTAGTTCTCGAGGAACACGAGGTGGCCCTTGAGCTCGCTGTAGTTCGAAAGGTGGATGATCTTCTGGATGAACCGCTTGCCCTCGTCGTCCCGCGGGTGGGCCTTGCCGGCGAAGATGAACTGGATCGGGCGGCTGGTGTCGCGCACCAGCTTCACGATGTTTTCGAACTGGTCGAAGATCAGCGGGGCGCGCTTGTAGGTGGCGAAGCGCCGGGCGAAGCCGATCGTGAGGGCGTCGGGATTCAGCAGGGCGTCGAAGGCGATGTAGTCGGACTGGCTGAACGACCGGTGGTTGATCAGCAGGCGACGTCGAGCGAACTCGATCAGTTCCCGGCGCAATTTGTAGCGCATGGCCCAGAGTTCCTCGTCGCTGGTGACGGACGGATCCGCCATCCGGGTCCAGAACTCTGGTGTGTTGGCGTCCTCGACGAACCGTTCCGCTGTCCCGCCGTTCTGGAGGTGGCGCTGCCGCCAGAACCGACGCATCGGACCCTTGATCCAGCCCACCAGGTGGATGCCGTTGGTGATGGAGCCGATGGGCACCTCGGAGGCGTTGTGCTTGTGGTAGAAGGCCTTCCACATATCCCGGCTCACCTCGCCATGCAGGGCGCTGACGCCGTTGGCGGCCCGGGAGAAGCGGAGGGCCAGCGCGGTCATGCAGAACGGACTGCCCTCGCGTCCCGGGTGCTCGTTGCCCAGCTCCATGAGCTGATGGTGGTTCAGATGGAGGCTGTGATGGAACTTGTCCGCCGCCAGGCGCATGAGGTCGCTGCTGAACCGGTCGTGTCCCGCCTCCACCGGCGTATGGGTGGTGAACAGGCATTCCTGACGGGTGAGGCTCGACGCCTCCTCGAAGGTCTTCCCGGCAGCCATCTTCTCGCGCAGCAGCTCCAAGGTCAGGAAGGCTGCGTGGCCTTCGTTCATATGGAAGGTAGAGGGCTGGACCCCCAGGGCCCGGAGGAGCCGGACACCGCCGACGCCCAGGAGGATCTCCTGCATGATCCGGGTGGTGGTGTCACCGCCATAAACCCGGTTGGTCAGATCCCGGTACTGCCCCTCGTTCTCCGGTCGATTGGTATCGAGGAGGTAGACCGGGACGCGTCCGACATTCACCCGCCAGGCATGGAACCGGATGGGCTGTCCAAACATGCGCACGTTGCAGACAATTGGCTCACCGCGTGCATCCACGACAGGGTCGAGGGGGAGGTTGCGGGGATTGAGCGGAACGTAGTGTTCCTGCTGCCAGTTGTCGGAGCTGATGGACTGCTGGAAGTAGCCCTCGCGGTAGAAGAGGCTGATGCCGACGAAGCCGAGTCCGAGGTCGCTGGCCGACTTGGTGTGGTCGCCGGCGAGAGCGCCCAGGCCGCCGGCGGCGATGGGGAGACACTCGTGGAAGGCGAATTCGGCCGAGAAGTAGGCCACCGGGTGCTTGGCCAGCTGTGGGGCGTGCTGGGAGGCCCAGGTCTGCTTCTGGTGCAGATAGGCCTCGAATTCCGCGAGGACCTGTCGGACGCGCGCCGCAAATTCGGGCTCCTGCAGGCGGGTGCGGAGCTCGTAGTCAGACACCTCATGCAGCACCGCCACAGGGTTGTGATAGAGGTTCTGCCATCCGCGCGGGGAAAGGCTCTGGAAGATGTCCTGCGCCTCCTGGTTCCAGCTCCACCAGAGGTTCCGCGCCAGGCGGTTCAGGCCATCAGTCAGTTCCTTCAGCTCGGGGCCAGTCAACGGTTTGGAAGTCATGGTGTGGGAGTCGGTCTGTCGTGCAGGGATGGAGCGTTGGATGTCCTCCTGCGGGCCAACGACTAGCGTCTGGGTGCCCGTCAGGGAATGGAATTCTGCAGTGGCAAAGAAGGGGCCGGGCGGAGGAAACACCCGGCCCCCTCACCACTGCAGGACCAGCCAAAAAGCTGGTGGGTTGCGGGAAGCACGCGTCGGGCCAAGCCCTGAAAATCCTGCCTGGGCCCCTGGGGTGAGCCGCCTTGTCCCGAGCCTCCGGAGCGACCCGATCCGTCCAGGCATGAAAAAGGGCCGGATGGAGAACCATCCGACCCTTCGGAGCTGCAGGACCGGTCGAAAGACCGGCGTTGAGTTTGAGATCGGGGTGTTCCGTACCGATCAGAAGGCGACCGAGAAGCTGGCGATCACCGAGACGTCCGCGAAGGCGGCATCCCCGTGGCGGTAGATTCCCGTGTCCTGGGTCCAACGCTTGTCGGCAACGCTCTGCTCCCGATCGCGGTAGACGGCCACCGGGACCGCCATGGACAGGTTGTACCGGCCCTTCATCCACTGGAGCATGGGCTGGACGGCGATGGCGTAGCCAGGACGACGGAACCCGTCGCTATCACCGATGGCGTCCTCGACCGGAACGCCGTCGATGCGGGCGCCCATGCCCAGCGACAAGCCCCACTTCGGGACGATGGTGTACATCACGCCGCCCTGGCCGAAGTATTGGTCAGGAATCGACATCACCTGCTCGTACGGATTGCGCCGGCGGAACCCGCCGGGCCCGTTCTGGGTGGGGGTGCCGTTCACGTTCTGCGGATTGAAGAGGTACGAGCCATTCACGAACGCCGTGGTGCGCGGGAGGATCTCCCGGTAGGCCGTGATGGTGGTGGTGAAGCCCCAGCCGCCGGTGCCGGGCTGAATGGACTGGTCGACGGGCCCCACGACGGGTCCGTTGGTCGTGTAGAAGGTTGACTGGGCGTTGTAATCGCCGCTCGGAGCCGAGAGGCCCAGTCCGAGCTGGATGTTGCCCTTGACCCGCTTGGCGGGATCCCAGAGCCAGACATAAGGCGTGAGCTGGATGTCACCGATCCCGCCCGCCGAGGTCGTGTGGCGTCCCATCCCGGGATGTTCATAGAGCGAGGAGCGGGTCGAATAGACGAAGGGGACATCCAACGCGAGGCTCCACCGCGGCGTAAAGGCGTACTGGATCCCGAGGTTCCAGAAATAGGTGTCGTTGATCACCTCCGTGCCATCCCTATACCGCTGGGGTTCCTCGTGGGTGCCCCGGAAATGTCGGTCCGAGTTGAACCACCGAAATCCGAGGGTGGCCAGCCACTCGCCGCGGGCGAGATCGGCGTCCGCAGGTTGGGCGAAGTCCTCGAAATGGCACATGCCCGTTCCGCGGAGGGCGACGCAGCCCTGTGCGAGGGACGTCGAAGTTCCGGTCCAGAGCGCGAGAGCCAGGGTGGGGAGTGCCGCCCAGGTCTGAAGACGGAGCAGCAGGGTGGGTTGGATGGCAGAAGGGTTCATGGGTGACGTGCCTTAGTTCGCCTCATCGACTGCGACCTGCCGCGAGAATGGGGTGGGCCGCCTCGCCTGCGGGGTGAGGTGCTGGCAATCCGTGGCGGATTGCAGACTGGGAATCCCTGGATCCCCTGGAAGCCCGGCCCCCGAACCCGAGACCGGCTGGCAGGCCCCTACATCACCTGCGCCGTTGAGGCCTGGACCTCAAGCGAGAGCCTGCCGGACCTGGATTTCAGGCGTACCGGGGATCCGAACATCCGGCTCAGGGTCTCGGAGCGCAGGGCGGTTTTCCTGGGGCCTGCGGACACGACCCGCCCTCCGCTCAATAAAAGGGCATGGGTGAAGAGTGGGGTGATCTCCTCGACGTGGTGGGTGACCAGTACGAGCGAGGGAGCGTCTGGCTGTCGGCTGAGGCGTTCCAGGAACTGGAGGAAGTGTTCCCGAGCCACCGGATCCAGACCCGCACAGGGTTCGTCCAAGATTAGGAGTCGGGGACGGGCCATCAGGGCGCGGGCGATGAGGACCCGCTGGCGTTCGCCCTGGCTGAGCACCGCCCATGGACGGTCCTGCAGATGGGCTGCTTCGACCCGTTCGAGCAAGCGCAGGGCCTCGCGCTGGTCCGACCGCGTCGGCTCGCCCCAGAAGTCGATCATCGCATACCGCCCCCCCACGACCGACAGCAGGGCGGGTTCCGTGTCGGCCATCATCTGCCGGAGGGAGGAACTGACCAGGCCGATCCGACACCGCAGCTCCCGCCAGTCGCTCTCCCCAAACCGGCAGCCGAGCAGCTCCATCTCGCCCTCGGTGGGCATGAGATAGCCGATCAGGGCGGACAGCAGGGATGTCTTGCCGGAGCCATTGGCCCCGATGAGGACCCAGTGTTCCCCGGGCTCGACCCGCCAGGAAACGCGGTCGAGGATCCGAGTCCCATCCCGGACGATGGTCAATCCGGAGACCTCGAGAATGGGGGCGCGCGACCGGCTCACCGCTTGGCGAAGATCCGGTTGGCCTCCTCGAGGGTCTCCTTGGAGCCGATGTCGTACCAGATCCCGGGTACGGACCAGGTGTGGACCGGTTCCCGGGGGTAGAGCCACTGGACGAGCCGTCCGGGCTGGTCGGGATTGTTCCCCTCGGCGAGGTACTGACGGATCTTCGGCAACGTCGCGCGTGGGTAGAAGTAGAGGGCGATCCCGATCTGGGTGCTCGCGGGATGCTCAGGCTTCTCGACGAAGCTGAGGAGTCGATTTGAGGGATCGACCTCGACCACGCCATACTTCTTGGCCTGGTCGAGCGAGCCGACGTCATAGACTCCCAGCACGGGTTGGTTGACCTGCCGGCAGAAGGTCCCGAAGTCGGCGAGGGATTCACTGAAGAGATTGTCCCCGGCGACCACGATCAGGTCGTCATCCACCTTTTCGCGGTCGAGGACCAGATTGAGGTCCCCGATGGCACCCAGCTTGTTGGAGTCGTCGGTGGAGCCGTCGTTGACGATGGTGAAGTCGATCTTGGCCTTGGTGGCCCGGTACTGGTCGGCCCAGGCCTGAAAATGTCCGGCGAACTTGGCGTTGGTGACGATGTAGACGCGGTCGATCCCTGGGATGGGCGCGAGGTTGTCGAGGACGTAGTCGATCATCGGCTTCCCGGCGACAGGCAGCAGCGGCTTGGGCTGGGTCAGCGTGAGCGGATACAGGCGCGTGGCGTAGCCGGCGGCGAGGATGAGGACTTTCATGGCGAAGCGTGAGGAGGGTTTCGGTCTGCTCTCCGATGATCAAGCGTGTTTCCTCACACGGTGGAGGAAGGGGCTCACACGGAGGCGCGGGGACGCGGAGTAGGGACAAGAGAGGCAGGAAGAATGGGAATAGGGGCAGGTGATGGGCCGGAGGTTCAGAAGCCGAAGGCGTTGATCGGAGGGTGAGGCAGTACCCTGCATCACTGGACGCGGTAGCGCCCTTCGGTAGGAACGCCCTCCGTGGCGTCCCCATCTGGACCGCGAGGGTGGAGCGGATCGAACCGGTCCAGCTGGGCTTCTCTGACGCTGCAGACAACCCCGTCCCCCCTCCACGGGTGCACAACGCGCTGCGGATCGAGATGGGGCCGTGGCGGAGCACAGCCCTACCCGCGTCGCCTCTGTCTTGATCTACCCCTGTATTTCCTCCGTGCATCCACGTCACCGTGTGATGAGTCCCCCCGGATCCCGAATCCCGGATTCCCTTTGCGGGCGGGGACGGCATCATGCTCCAGCAATGAGCCTTCAGGAACACCGGCAGGCGATCGACCAGCTCGATGAGCAGATCGTGTCGCTGCTGAACGAGCGGACCCGTCACGTTCTCGAGATCGGGCAGATCAAGATCAAGGCAGGCGAGGAGATCTATGCCCCGCACCGCGAGCGGGCCGTCCTGGAACGCGTCGTCCGCAAGAACAAGGGGCCGATCACCAATGACAGCCTGCGTGCCATCTACCGGGAAGTGATGTCGAGCGCGCTGTCTCTCGAGAAGACGCTCACAATCGCCTATCTCGGGCCCGAGGCCACGTTCACCCACCAGGCGGCCATCAAACGGTTCGGCTCGAGTCTCACCTACGCCCCCCAGAAGACGATCGGTGAGGTGTTCAGCGAAGTGTCCAAGCATCGGGCCGACTACGGGGTCGTGCCGGTCGAGAACTCGACCGAGGGCGTGGTGACCCACACACTCGACATGTTCGTCGACAGCGATCTGAAGATCGTTGCCCAGGTGGTGCTGCGGATCTCCCACTGTCTGGCCGGGAAGGGGGCCAAGGAGACGATCCGGCGGCTCTATGTGCATCCCCAGACCCTGGCGCAGTGCCGAGGTTGGATTCAGCGGAACCTGCCCCATGCCGAGCTGATCGAGACGAGTTCCAACGCCCGGAGCGCCGAGCTGGCCGCGAAGGAGAAGAAGTCGGCTGCCCTGTGCGGGGAGCTGGCGGCGACCCAGTACGGGGTGCCGATCCTGGAGCGGGATCTCCAGGACAACGCTGCCAATGCAACCCGGTTCCTCGTGTTGGGTCGCCATTGCGGTCCCCCGGCCGGACAAGACCGGACCAGCATCATGTTCAGCATCCGCGACGAGGCCGGGGCTCTCCACAAGGCGCTGGCCCCATTCCGGAAGTTCCGGATCAACATGACGAAGATCGAGTCGCGTCCGAGCAAGCGCCGGGCCTGGGAGTATTTCTTCTTCGTGGATGTCGACGGCCACGCGGAGCAGCCGAAGGTGGCGAAGGCGATCGAACTGTTGGGACAGCAATGCAGCTTTGTGAAGGTGCTGGGTAGCTATCCAAACGTGGAATAGGGCACGCAGAGGGGGACTCACACGGAGACGCTGAGACGCGGAGAATCAGAGAGATAACGGGGCAAGAGACGGGGAGATTCGAAACCGCTGGGGCCGTGGAGCCAGCGGCAGTCCTGCTTCCAATCCACAACGCGCGCGCGAATCACCTCAGGGAACTGTCGAGGCACCGCCTTTCCCCCCCGTTTTCGTGGCTCTTTGTATCCCTCTCCCCCTGCGTCTCCGCGTCTCCGTGTGAGTCCCTGTTCGGCCTGTCCCGGGAAACGGCTCCGCCAGCGTGGCTGGGATCACTGCGGTCGGACGACGCCGTTGGACCAGGTCTTGTGCCAGGTGAGGCTCCAGAGGAGCTCGTTGGGTGTGGTGTTCGCGTGACCGTCGGCGAACACCAGATTGATGGAACCTGGGAGGCGACTGCCCTTAGCGAGACTCTTGGGAACGCCCTGGAGTCCGGAGCCATGTCGGGCCAGGACGATCCGGGCCATGCCGGCGTTGGCTCCGGCGTCGCCTTCGCGGAGGTTCGCTGCCGGACGATCCTTCTCCTGTGGCCAGGCATCCACCCACATCGAGTCGCAGAAGACGGGCGTGCTGGAGGGTGAGGTGATGTCCGATTCCGCCCGGAACGCATTCCTCACCTGTGGATAGAGCCCGGCACCATCCGGCCAGTCGCCCGCATACATCCAGCCATTCAGAGCATAGCTGCCGGTCCACCGGGGATCTTTCGTGCCAGGACGCAGCTCTCCGCCCCAGACCCAGGCCGTGTTGGCGGATCCTGTCGGTTTTTTGGGAGAGTAGGGGGCAACCGGACAGAGTCGCACCGCGTCGACGGACGAGTACAGGTTCACCAGCGCCCGCATCCAGAGATCCCCGCTGAGGGTGTAGGGGAGGATCCGTCCGGAGTCGTTCACGTACATGAAGTTGGCCATCCCGATCTGCTTGAGGTTGCCGACGCACTTCATGGAGGACGCCTTGCTCTTGGCGCGGGCGAGTCCGGGCAGCAGCATCCCGGCAAGAATCGCGATGATGGCAATCACCACGAGGAGCTCGATCAACGTGAAGCCGTCGTGGTGACGGGAACGGCGATGCGAGTGGCGATGACCTGGGAACATGGTGGTTGCGGTAGTGCGTTTGCGGTCAGGCCTTCCCGGGGAACACCTCCGCCAAGGTGGGTAAGGTGCGGTCTCGAGTGGAGAGGATCGGATCTGCTACGGGCCACGGGATGGCCACCCGAGGATCATCCCATCGGATGCCCCGAGCGAGGTCCGAGACGTAGAAGTCGGACATGAGATAGGCCATCTCGACGTCGTCGGTCAGGCACTGGAACCCGTGGGCGAACCCTGCCGGCACGTAGACCTGGGTTCCGTTCTCGGGGTTGAGATCGAAGGCCTCCCAGCGTCCGAAGGTGGGTGATTCGGGCCGTACATCGACAACAACGTCCCACACCCGTCCTCGGGTACAACGGATCAGCTTGATCTCCGGATGAGGCTCCGCCTGCCAGTGCAGTCCCCGCAATATGCCCCGGTGGAGCGTCCGCGTGGCGTTGGTCTGGGCCCATCGGGTGTTCAGTCCACGTTCGGCAAACTCCCTCTCACAGTAGGTTCGGGCGAACCAGCCCCGCTCATCAGCCCGTCGGTCTGGCTCGATCCGGAAGACACCTGGGAGCTGGCCGGGGTGGATGAGCATGGGTGTCAGAGGATTCGGACCTCAGGCAGCGGGACGATGAAACGTCCACCGAGGTCCCGGTAGGCCTGCTGCTGCCGGAGGATCTCCTCGGCGAAGTTCCACGTGAGCAGCAGCGCGTAGTCCGGACGTCGGGCCGCGAGATCCTCGGCGGGCACGATCGGCAGATGGGTTCCCGGTGTGAGACGTCCCTGCTTGGCCGTGCTCCGGTCCGCCACGAAGTCGAGGCTCTCCCTGCCGAGGCCGTAGTAGTTGAGGAGCGTGCTGCCCTTCGCTGAGGCCCCGTAGGCCGCGATGGACTTTCCTTCGGAGCGAAGCCGTTTCACGAGGGAGAGGAGATCCTCCCGGATCCGGCGCACGCGGTCTCCAAACCGGTCGTACCACCCAGATTGATCCATCCCCCTGGCCTTCTCCTCCGCGAGAAGGTTTCCGACGGACGGCGACACCGGATGGGCTCCGCGATGGGCGGCGTGGATCCGCAGGGAACCGCCGTGGATGGCCAACCGCTCGACGTCGATCAGCTCCAGGCCATGACGTGCGAAGAGCGGTTCCAGGGCGAGTATTGTGAAGTAGAAGACATGCTCGTGGTAGACGGTGTCGAACTCCACGTGATCGATCAGGTCGCCCGCGTAGGGGAATTCGAGGGCGATCCGCCCGGTGGGCTTGAGCAGGGCTGCCAGGCCGGCCACGAACCCGTTGGTGTCCGGCACGTGGGCGAACACGTTGTTGCCCAGGATCAGGTCGGCAGAACGCCCCTGGGCCGCCAGTTCCCGTGCGAGTGCGACATCGAAAAACCGGTTCAACGTTGGGATGCCCTTTTCCGCGGCGACCCGCGCGATGTTCGCGGCGGGTTCGATTCCGAGGCAGGGGATTCCGGCCGCCACGAAGTTGCGGAGCAGGTACCCGTCATTGCTGGCGATCTCGACCACGAGGCTGGAGGCGTCCAGACCGCACCGCTGCCGGTGTGACTCGCAGGCTGTCGCTGCGTGGCGCAGTAGTGCGTCGCTGAAGGAGGAGAAATAGAGGTAGTCGCTGAAGAGGTCGACCGGTGGGACGATGTCGGTGATCTGCAATAGGTGGCACCGATGGCAGACCGCGACCCGCAGGGGGAAACGGGGCTCGGGTTGCCCGAGATCCTCCGGCTTCAGCAGGTTGTTCGCGAGGGGCTGGAGTCCGAGATCGAGGAAGACGTGCCCTTCGGAACAGCCGCAGGATCGGCAGGCAAACGAGGTCATAGGCGCCACCGGAGATCGTCGGTGAGGCGGCCAGACTCCAGATGCGCCCTCAGGGTGTGAAGTCGAATCCATTGGGATTTCCGGAAGTCGCGGTCCGCGAATCCCATCCGCAGCAGGCCCTCCTTCAATCCGGCGATGGCCCCGTCGAGCGTCATCCGGGGCTGGTGGTCCGGCGCCAGTTCCCGGAAACGGGCGAAGTCGACCCGGTAGCTGCGTCGGTCGGGCGCTGCCTGGGTGTTGACCGAGACCTTTACCGACGGAAATGCAGACGCCACTGCGTGGGCGAGGTCGCGGACCTGATGGTTCCATCCATCCGAGCCCGCATTGACCACCAGGAAAGCACCGCCGTCCGAACATTGCCGGCGGGCCGCCCATTCGATCGCCCGGGCCATGTCGGTGACATGAATGAGCGGTCGCCACGGGGTGCCGTCGCTCAGGATGTGGATCTCGCCCGCGGCGATGGCACTGGCGACGAAGTCGTTGAGGACGAGGTCGAGCCGCAGACGGTCGCTCCAGCCGCAGGCGGTGGCGAAGCGCAGACAGGTCACAAGGAACCGTTCGTCGGCGAGGCTGGCCAGATCCTTCTCCGAAGCCACCTTGCTCCGGGCGTAGGCGGTCAGCGGGTCGAGCGAGGATGCCTCGGTCCGCGGTGCGGCATCGGCGAACCCGTACACGCTGCAGCTGGAGGCGAAGACGAAGGCCTTCACGCCCCGCTGCTTCGCCTCACGGGCGAGGCGGATGCCCGCCGAGTGGTTGATCGCCGCGGTCTGCGCCTCGAATTGGTGGCCCATTGGATCGTTCGAGATCGCCGCGAGGTTCACCACGACATCCACCCGCTCGAGCATCGCTCCGGAGACGTCACGGATGTCGGCGACGTGCTGGAGGTCGAGGACCCGTTCCGGATACGCGACGACCCCTGTCAGGCAGTGGCCGAAGAAGGCCGCGTCGAGACCGACTAGTGTCGTCCCGGGAATCGTCTGCCGGAGATGTTGGGCCACCACGGGACCGATGTAGCCCAGGTTGCCGGTGATCAGGATGCGCATGTCTGGGCGGAGACCGTAAGAATCCGTCGCGACCGTCGCAATCGCTCAACGAGGGTTTCCGCCCTGCGACAGAGGATCGCGGAGCCGCATCACCGACCCCGGGCCCGTTCGATCCCGTCGCACACGTGCCGGGCGAATGGGATGGAACAGGTCCAGGCTGGGGACACGGCGTTGAGGACGTGGAACGAGGTGGAATCCCCCTCCAGGACGAAGTCCATCTCGAGCCGTCGGGTCTCGATGTCCATCAACTGGGCCCGGATGCCGGGACGGCCCCACTTCAGGAAGTTCTCCGGGATTGTTCCCTCCAGAAGCCGGCTGGCGAGGTTCACTAGATGGCGGCGGGAGTACTTCTGGAACTCTTCCCATGCGAGGCGGCGGAAATCGAATCCGGCGCTCCAGAACAGGCCGAGATCCCTCCACGCGATCTCCAGGAACTCGGAAGGGCGGAACCCCGAGAGCCCTTCGTATTGCTCCCGCCAGAAGGCTGGTATGGCGGTGGGACCGATCTTGGATTTCCCGTCGACGGTCACCGTGAAATGGACGCCGAGGAAGGGGTTCCTGAGATCAGGGACCGGATAAATGTTGGTCTTCAGGCTTCCGGGCAGTTCCTGGGAATAGAGATACAGACCCTTGAAGGGCAGGATCCGGAACCGTTTCGAGAAGCCAAAATCGAGTGCGACCCGGTCGGCGTAGAGTCCGGCGCAGTTGATCACGTAACCGGCGGACAGGGTCTCGTTGCCGGCCCGGACACCGTCTGGATTGCGGCCCAGGTAGGGGTGGTTGAACAGGATGCGGATGCCTTCCGCATGGGCGTCCTTCCGGAAGGACGCGAGGACCTCGAGTGGATCTGCGGTGGCGGTGTTTGGGGACCAGAGGGCCTGTTGGACGGTTTTGACCCGCGGCTCGATGGCCCGTGCCTCCGCGGCGGTGATGAGCTGCAGTTCGACTCCGTTGCGGAGGCCTCGACGCTGCAGTTCGGCGAGCTGGGGTAGGTCAGACTCGTTCTGGGCAACGACGAGTTTGCCGCAGGGATTGAATCGGAGCCGACGCTCGAGGATGTAGCTGCGGAGCGCCTGATTTCCTTCCCGGCAGAACCGGGCCTTGAGCGAGTCGGCGGTGTAGTAGAACCCGGCATGCAGCACGCCGGAATTCCGTCCGCTCGCATGGCGTCCAGGCTCAGGCTCCTTGTCGACGAGGGTGATGGTGGCCCGGGGGTTCCGAGCCCTGAGCTCGCGTGCCACGCTGAGCCCGATCACTCCTCCCCCGATAACCAGATAGTCCGTCGTCATGCCCTCAACGTTCCCGATCCCTCGTCTGGAGCATCGTGATCAGACTTCGATCCAACGTCCTCGATGGCTGCTGCGGAGGATGGCCTCGCAGAGGGCGACCTCATGGTGCCCCTCCTGTGCCGTGGCGAAGAGGGCCGGTGTCTTGCGTCCGCTGGCGATGTGCTCATACACCGCCCGGTAGTGCATCTTGTGGCTGTCCGGGAAGCCCTCCGGATGCCCTCCCGGATAGTCCGTGAACCCCGCCACGTCCTCCTGGAATCCGGCCGTCCCTCGCTGGAGGATCTGGTTGGGTTCGTCACGACGACCCAGGATGAGGTGGTTGGGGTTCTGGAACTCCCACTGGAGGCTGCCCTCGGTTCCGTAGATCCCGATAGAGAGGCTGCACTTCCATCCGGCAGCCACTTGGGAGATGGAGGCGTTGGCATGGACCCGGTCGGCGTGTCCGTGGGACGCCTTTCCGAAGCGCAGCAGGACGCTTCCGAAATCCTCGGTATCGACTGCGTAGGGGATGCCCTTCTTCGTCGAGGCCTTCGTGAAGGTCTGCACCTGCCCACGCGGCCGGTATCGGGTGGGATGGGCGGTTTCAAGATGGGCGAACACCGCCTCGGCCCGGGCGCCCAGGATGAAGGAGACGGCATCGATCCAATGGGTACCGATATCCCCGATGGCGCGGAGCTTCCCACCCTCGCTGGCGAGCAGGCGCCAGTTGTAGTCGGTGTCCTTCAGGAGCCAGTCCTGGAAGAAGTGGCCCTGCACATGGAGAATCCGTCCGAGGGCGCCCCGTTGGACGAGGGCCCGCATCTGGAGCACGGCCGGGAAGAAGCGGCACATGTAGTTCACCGCGAACACCGGGGCTCCGGGACGCTCCACGGCCTTTACCACCCGGGCGGTTTCCCGTGTGTCCATTCCCAACGGCTTCTCGCAGACCACATGCTTGCCGGCCTTCAGCGCGGCGAGGGCCTGTTCCACATGGGCCTTGTTGGGGGAGGTGATGTGGACGACGTCGACATTTGGCGACTCGACGAGTGCACGGTAGTCGTAGTCGCCGTGGACCTCGGGAATGCCCCACCGGTGTGCGGTCTCTGTGGCGGAGCGGGTGGAGCCACAGATTGCGGTCACCTGGACTCCGAGACGCTTGAGGGCCTCGATGTGGACCGGCCCGATGAAGCCGGTGCCGATGACGCCGGCGCGGAGGGAATGCAGGGGGAGGGGCATGGGGGAACGGGTGCGGTGGATCGGTTCAAGCGAAAGGGCGGTGATCTTTCACCGCTCCGCTGTCGCCGGAGTTCTATCTCGGGAAGAGCATCTGGACCGTGAACCGGAGCTGCCAGGTGGAACCGTATTGCGGTGTTTCCACGTTGTAGAATGCCGCGAGGGACAGGTTCAGCGGTAGGCGTCCAAGGTGGACGATCTTCCCGCCGCCGCCGCCGACAGGAACCGTCCACTGCTGGCCCGCGGGGGACTCCCAGTTCGCGGTGAGGATCGGGCTCGAGCTCAGGTACCAGCCTCCGGGGAGGTTGTAGTTGATGAACGGCTGGATCAGCAGGCCGTTCACGGGCTGGGTCCCCCAGCCGGCGAACGACCACTGCTGGTGGGCGAGCGCCCCCACGACCCAAGGTCCCTGCATCGTCAGACCCACGACGGCGGGTCCGGCGCACCACATCTGTTGTCCGAGAAGGTGATCCGTCGCGGTGGGCAGGGTGAATGTCGGACCGGCGCCCCAGATGAATCCCTTCGATCCCACCGGCGACAGGAAGAAGGTGGGATTGAGATCCCCGAGACCAAAGGCGCTAGGGACGCCCGGGGCGATCGAGGGCTGGTCAATCACCGGCAGGACGGTGCGCGTGATCAGGTTCCAGTTCGTGCTCAGCGGCACTGGGATCACCGGTTGGACGTTCATGACCCATTGGGTCACCCGGCTTGGACCGAGGCCGAAGTTGAAGTTGTTCTGGAGTGGGAAACTGATGAGGTTGGCGACCGGGTTCTGGGTCTCCTTGGCGAGGGCTTCGGAGCTGGCGGATCCAGCGGGTGTTTCCGGAGGTTCAGCAACCGCGGGGAGAGCGCACAGCAGGAGTGTCGGCCAGAGGTAAAATCGATTCGAGGACATCAGACCTGAGGTTGGAAAACCCCGCTCGTCTTTGCAAACCCATGAAACTGCCCGATTGACGGGGCTCGATCACCGGCATCGAGGCGGTTCCGGACTCCTTACCGGAGTCGTGCGACGCCCGGCAGGTTGACCGTCAGCACCTCAGGACATGATTTGGGAAGTCGTTGCGGTCGACGCAGGACAGAGGGAAGTGCCTGCGGAGGATCCTGGAGGTGGCTCGGATGGCCGCCAGGACAGCCCGTAAGGGATCATCGGGCAGATGGGGTGCCGCGGCCCGCTGGATGGTCTCACCAAACCGTGTTCCTAGACGCAGACGAATGGATTCATCTGACGCCACGGCGATACGACCCAAGGAGGGGGCCACAAACAAAAGAATGCCATTGCGCAGCGGGGTGCGTGTCATTCCCAAGCGGATGAAATGATGTTCTGCCTCCGCTTCAGTTTCAGCGGGGGTCATGACCCTTTCATGCCGGGCGATCAGCACTCGGATCTCGGCAGAGGTTGTGGCCTCCGCCTTCGCTATTGCGGTTTCGATGACGGCATCACTTTCCTTTTGAGCCGATAGAACTTCGGAAGCTTCACCAGGTTCCATAGTCCGAGGAATTTCCCGAAGTTGGTTTTAAAAGGCTTCCTGTCCAGTCTGCGAGGAACGCTTCTCTCGCGGGTTTGATGTACCGCGTTTGATCCGCAAGGGTCCCCCCAGTCCGCGTCACCAGATCCTCGTCCTGGGCTTGTCCTAGTGACGATGTCGCGGATGCTCCATCGCATGCCGGAGATATGGTTCCATCTCGATTCGGGCATCCAATCGCCCGAGGTCAACATGGCGGTGGATGAGGCGCTCCTGGAGGCGTCGGCCGCCCTGGGCTCACCGATCCTCAGGACTTATGGCTGGACGCTTCCCGCCGCCACCTTCGGGTATTTCCAGCATCACGCCGAGATCGAGGCCCTGACCCCGTTGCGGCCCCTGATCCGTCGGCCGACCGGCGGGGGGCTTGTGCCCCACGATGCTGACTGGACCTACAGCGTTGTGGTTCCTCCGTGCCACGACCGGTATCGCGTGTCGGCCGAGACGAGCTACCGGCTCCAGCACGAATGGCTCCAGTCGGGCTTCACCGCGGTGGGAGTTGCGACTGAGCTTGCCCCGTGTTGCGACTCGCGGGGGCCGGGCCAGTGTTTCATCGGCGCCGAGAAACACGATCTGTTGCATCGCGGCTTCAAGATTGCCGGTGCGGCTCAACGACGGAACCGATTGGGACTGCTGATCCAGGGCAGTGTGCAGCCGAAGGGGTTGGAGGTGTCGCGATCCAGTTGGGAATTGGCCCTCCGCGAGGTGCGCCCCGAGGTGACATGGCGTCCGCTGGTCGTACCCCCAGCCCTCGAAACCCGCATTCGCGACCTTGTCCGAGAAAAATACGGTTCGGAATCCCACAACCGGCGTCGCTGAACCGGCGGGGATCCTTCTTTGGTCAGGCTCGGCTCAGCGAGCCCGTAGGGGCAGGATCCAGGCGGCCGCCTCGCGGTCGTTCCGGACCAGCAGACGATCCCCGGCCAGCGCGATGGGATTCCAGGTCTTGGCATCGAAGACCGGCAGGGATCCCAGTTCGTTCGCGCCGTTCCGATCCGGCTTTAGGAGCACCAGTTTTCCGGATTCCGACATCAGCAGGTAGACATCCCCGACCCACAGGCCCTGTCCGTGGCCGTAGCGACCTTCCTTCCAGAGCTGGGATCCGTCCTTCAGGTCGAGTCCGACCAGGATGCCATCATCAAGTCCATACACCACGTCCCCGCGGCGGACCGGGTTGGAGAACTTCGCCTTCAGGCGCTTGGTCTTCCAGAGGCTGACCGGGGGACGGTCGGGCCCTGGAATCTCGAGGAGCTCCGCTCCGACATCGTAGCCGGCGGTGATGAGGACGCGGTTGGACGAGACGAGGATCGGATTGGCCACGAGGGGCATTCCCTTGCCGAAGGGGTGATCCCAGACCGGATGTCCATCGGTCGGATCCTGCGCGGTGAGGGATCGGCCTCCGAAGATCAGGAACAGGGGCTGACCGGCGAGTTCGACCCGGAACGGGGAGGCGTAGTTCATTCCGGAATCCCCGGCGGACCAGACCGGCTCACCGGAGTCGGCCCGGTAGGAGATGAGGCCCTTGCCGCCACCCCCGGCCTGAACCACCACCTGTCGACCGTCACTCCATGGGGATCCTGAGTAGCCCCACTCCGGGACACCCCTGCCGCCGTCGGTCGTGAGGCTCCGCGTCCAGATTCGTCGACCCGTCTCCAGGTCCAGACAGTCCAGGATGCCCGTGGCGCCCAGGGTGTAGACGCGGTTGGACACGACCGTGGGTGTGGCCCGGGGTCCTTCGCCTGCGATCGTGGTGTCGTATCGCGCCGCGTTGGTGTGGGCCCACAAAGGGCGGCCTGTCTCGAGGTCGTAGGCCGTGACGAGCTCGTCGGGTCCCTGCTGCTCCTGGGTGAGGGCGCGTGGGCCGACGATGGCGAATCCGGACCAGGCGCCGCCGACGGGGCGGCGCCAGAGGAGCCGGGGCGGCTGGGTCGACCAGTTGGTGGCAAGCAGGGGGCTGGGGAGCACACCGTCCCGGCTCGGCCCGAGGAACTGCGGGAAATCCGCCCGGGCCTGGAGCGCGGGGCCGGTGGACCCCTCCAGCGGCATGGCGGGGCCGGTGCGCTGGGGAAGGGACCACCGGAAGGCGATGATCGGCACGAAATCGCCGGACACCCCCTGGATTCGGAAGAGAGTCCCCAGGATTCCGGTCCCCAGCACGATCCAGCCAAGCCCCTTCCATCGGGTCTTCCAGCGAAGGCCGGATCCCAGCATCCACCAGATCAGTCCACAGGGCAGAACGACGACAACGGTTCCAAGGGTCACCAGGTTCCGGCGTTGGAAGGGCCAGGATTCCTGGAGCTGGGCGAAGAGGATCACACCGAGGGCGATCCCAAGGAGGATCCACGCCGGCCAGAGGCGGAGGGTGCGTCGGCGATCCGGGTTGCGGGAGGCGTCGGCGGGATGGTCCATGGGGTGGAGGCTAGCCGAGTCCCGACCGTTGGCGAGGACGGCACACGGTGTGGGGGAGAGGTTCTCCGTCCCGTTGCGGTTGGGATTGACGTTTGAGCTTGTCGGTGTCGGGGCTAGCCTGCCCGGATATGAGTGAGGATGTCTCCGCGGCGCAGGCGCGGGCTCAGAAGGTTCGCCAGTCGATTCCCGAGGGTGGGCTCTTTGATGGGGCGACGTGGCGCATCTCGCCCGATCCCGTTCCGTTGGAGCCCGGGTTTGTCGACGAACTCGAGTCCTTCGGTCGCGTCCTTCTGCAGTTCTATCGGGCGGTCAACCTGCTCTATCGACGGAGCATCGCGGGCAAGGCGCCCGCGTGGGTGGCCGAGGTTCTGGACCGGGGAAAGCCACCGGAGCTCGTCGCGATCCAGCGGGACAACGCCTTCAAGAACCAGATCCCGAAGGTGATCCGTCCGGATGTCCTGCTGACCGAGGACGGATGGGCGATCTCGGAACTCGACTCGGTCCCGGGCGGGATGGGCCTGACCCAGTGGCTCAACGAGACGTACTCCGCACTGTCACCCGCGGGGAGCGATGTAATCGGTGGGCCCCATGGGATGCGCGACGGGTTCTCGTCGATTTTTGGCGACGCCCGACGGGTACACGTCGTGGTCTCCGACGAAGCGGCCTCGTATCGGCCTGAGATGGTCTGGCTGGCCTCGCGGATCACGGATCGGTCCGTGGAGGTCCATGGGGGGGATTTCGCGGATCCGGCCCCAGGCGATGCGGTCTACCGTTTCTTCGAGTTGTTCGACCTGCCTCAGGTCCCGGGTTCCTCCCGGCTCATCGAGCGGGCCCGTTCGGGGGAGATCCGGATGACCCCGCCTCCGAAGCCGATCTTCGAGGAGAAGCTGCTCTTCGCACTCCTCTGGAACCGCAACCTCCGGGAGTTCTGGCGTCAGGAGTTGGGCGAGGGATTCCTGAACCGGTTGCAGCCCGTGGTGCCGCGGACCTGGCTGATGGATCCGACACCCCTTCCACCCAACGCGGCATATCCTGGGTTGGAGCTGACGGATTGGCGACAGCTGAAGGGGCTGAGCCAGCGGGAACGGGACCTGATCCTGAAGATCTCCGGGTTCAGTGCCGAGGCCTGGGGGGCTCGAGGGGTCCACCTGGGTAGTGACCTCAGCACGGCCGACTGGAGCGTCGCCGTGGAGCGGGCCCTCGCGGCATGGCCGGTGTCACCCCATGTATTGCAGCGGTTCCACAGGCCCCGCCTGGTGGAGGCGCACTGGTGGGACTTTACCCGGGGAACGCTGGATCCCATGCCGGGCCGAGTACGCCTGTGTCCGTACTACTTCGTGCAGGGCGACGGGGATGCTGCTCGGCCGCATCTGGGCGGCATCCTGGCCACGGTGGTTCCTGCCGACAAAAAGATCGTCCATGGCATGCGCGACGGAATCCTGGCTCCGTGTTGCCGGCGGCACCCTTCGTCGTCATCCCCATCCAAAGACGCGCCATGAGTCCGGTGGAGTACGGTCTGTTGGCCTTGAGCTCGCTGCTGGTGATCATCGATCCACTGGCGACGGTCCCGGCCTTTTTGGCGATGACGGCTCAGGACTCCCTCGAGAACCGGATCCGCATGGCGCGGCTTGCCTGTCAGGTGGCGGCCGTCCTACTGCTGGTGTTCGCCATCACGGGACAATCGGTGTTTCGGTTCCTAGGGATCACGATGCCGGCGCTTCAGATGGCGGGAAGCGTGATTCTGCTGCTCATCGCCCTCGACATGGTCCGTGCCGAACGGTCGAAGACCCAGGAGACCCGTGAGGAGGTCCAGGCCGGCATGGCCAAGGACGACATTGCCATCACGCCCTTGGCGGTACCGATGCTGGCGGGGCCCGGTGCGATCTCGACGGTGATCCTCCTTCAGGGTGAGGCGGATTCGTGGCTCAAGCATGGGCTTCTCTATGCGAGCGTCCTTGTGGCCTGTGCCCTGAGCTATCTGGTCTTTGCCATCTCCGCCCGCGGTGCCCGATGGCTCAGCCCCATCTTCCTCCGCGTCACGACCCGGGTGATGGGCATGATCCTGGCCGCCATTGCGATGCAGTTCCTGCTCAACGCGTTGAAGGAGCTGAAGCTGGTGAGCTTCGGCTGATGGGGTGGAGGAATCCTTTTTCGAGTGGGGCGGTCTGGTGCCTCCCAGACCTAGATGGGGCCGCAAGGGACTGCAGCCCTACCGGGGTTCTGGGATGTCGTTCCGGATGTCCCTGATCAGATCTCGAGGAACTTCTCCGCGGCGGCATCGGCGAACCGGAGACCCTGACGGGTGAGCCGGAAGGAGGTGGGCGTCTCCTCGGCCCAGCCTCTCCGGATCAGATCGTCCATCTCGGTCCGCCATTCGGAGGCGAGGTCGATGCCCGTCCGATCCTGGAATTCCTTGAGGGGCCAGCCGGCATTCATGCGCAGCCCGAAGGCCGCGAGCTCACCCGCACGGGCGAGGGGAGGTAGGGCCTCGGCGAACTCCTTGGCCCGACGTCCCTTCTCCAGCTGCTCACAGTACAGCGTGGTGTTGGCCCAGTTTCGGGATCGCAGGCCTCGGACATATTCGCTGGCGCTGGGGCCAAGGCCGTAGCTATCGAGACCGCGCCAGTAGGTCACATTGTGCCGACACGCGAACGTGGGGATCTCCGGGAGGGAGGCCACTGGGATCGCGGCCTCACCAGTTCGTGTATCCCGTGCGAAGTTAGCGATCTCGTACTGCCGGAATCCTGCCTCGGCCAAGCGGTCCACCAACCGATCATACATGTCGCACGCCAAATCCTCGTCGACGTCGAATTGTCCGGCCTTCAGCTGCTCGTAGAGCGGGGTGTCGTCTTCGTAGATGACCTCGTAGCAGCTGAGATGCTCGGTCCCGAGCCGTAGTGCCTCGTCGATGGTGCGATTCCACAGTTCGAGGGACTGTCCAGGGATGGCGAACATCAGGTCGATGTTCACATTGTTGAATCCGCTCGACCGGAGAATCTCGTAGCTGCGGTACACCTGGTCCCGGGTGTGGATCCGACCCAGGCGTTCCAGGAGGGATTCATCGAACGACTGGACGCCCATGGAGATGCGATTGACACCGGCATCGCGTAGCAGGCGAGCCTTGTCCTCGGAAACGGTGGCCGGGTTACACTCGACGGTCCATTCGGCGGCCGTGTCGAGACCGAGGCGACGGAACGCCTCAAGAATCGTCTCCCATTGGCGGAGGTTGAGCATGGAGGGGGTTCCTCCGCCGAAGAACACCGTGTCGGGCTGGCAGTCTGGGGCGATCAGGTCGAGTTCCCGGACGAGGGCATCAACGTAGCGCTGGATCTGGTTGCCCGGGGCAGGGGCGGAGTAGAAGGCGCAGTACTCGCACTTGTGCGCGCAGAACGGCACATGGATGTAGAGACTTCGGACCGGTTCCGGCGATAGGGCGTGGATCGTGGGAGAGCTCACTGAGGATGCCAAGGTGCACTCGAACCGTCGGAGAGGAAACCCGGTCTCAAGCGGATTTAACCGGGTTGGTCCAGCTGCTCGGTGGCCGTGGCGGTGTCCAGTCCATCGATCCGGATCACCTTGTGGGTCGATGTCCGACCGCGGACGAGGGTGACCTGTCGCTGTGGGACGCCGAGGGTCTCGGCGAGGAATGCGAGGATAGCCTCGTTGGCGGCAGAGTCGACGGGTGGGGCGGTCACCCGGACCTTGAGTTCCGATCCGAGGGTGCCGGCGAGCTCGTTCCGTCGTGCCCTGGGCTGCACCTTGATCGACAGCAGCAGGGCGTCGTCGTGGACCGACAGGAAGCCGGGGAGGCTCATGGTCCGACGCGGAAGTAGGCGGCCACGAGGCCGCGTTCGAGTCCGGCGGCCGCGAGAAAGACGGCTGCGGTCGCGAGGAGGGGGGACAGGTCCAGCTTGCCGAACTGGAGGGGCAGTCGTCGGAACGGTGCGAGCGGAACCCCCCCGATCTGGTGCACGGCGTCCCAGAAGGGATGGGTGCCGAGGTAGACGTACGAATTGATGAGCCGGAGCAGGAGCAGGCCCCCAAGCAGCCAGCGGACCGAGACCCAGATGCCGAGTCCGACGAGGACGGATTGTTCAACCAGGGCCGCGGTGGAGGCCGGGGGTGGGGCGATGGCCATGAGGCGGAGCGGCCAACGCAGGACCAGCCAGAGCAGTCCGGCAGCGAGTCCGGGAACGAGCAGGGAGAGAGGCAGTGGCCAACGGGCCAGCGGGCCAGCGAGCTCCTCGAAGAAACGGGTCCAGTTCGCCGGGTCCCGGCACGCCTTCGAGAGAGCGGACAGCAGGAGCACCCAGCACAGGAAGTGGATCAGGGTCCAGAGGAAGCTGACCCAGGAGAAGACGAGGAGGCGTAGGAAGGAATCGGGTCGGAACGGGATGCTGGCCGGGATGGCGTTCCAGGACGGGATCTCCCCCAGCACATCACTGAGGATGCGATACAAGAAGGGGCGGAGGAACAGCAGGGCCACTAGGACAAGTACGGGCTTCCAGCTGCGGGTGCGCCTGGATTCGGCGGGCTTCAGGTTGCCCAGCAGCGTGCCGGCCCGATGGGTGGGGGCTCGGTTTCCGATCCCCAGCACCGAAAGGCCGAGCACGAGCACGACCAGGTCGAGGAGGAGGTTGATGAACGCCATGGAACCGGGAGGGGTGCGCGGTGGACCGCGGGACACTGCCCGGTCCCACCCCGTCAAAAAAAGGGATTTCCGGTTCCCCACACCTGCACGGAGGGGGAATCACCCCGCCCCGCTCGCCTTCCGGACGTCCGCGCGGGCGGGGCTGTCCGTCACTTCATCATCTTGAGAAGAGTATCGGCCATGTCGCTGGGTGTCGCGGCGATGCCGATCCCTGCGGCCTTGAAGGCGGCGATCTTGGCCTCCGCGGTACCCTTGCCACCGCTGACGATGGCGCCGGCGTGGCCCATGCGGCGTCCCGGAGGTGCGGTGGCCCCGGCGATGAAGCCGGCGACCGGCTTCGTCCCGTGACGCGCAATCCACTCGGCCGCCTCCTCTTCGGCGGAGCCGCCGATCTCACCGATCATGATAATCCCGTGCGTGTCGGGATCGGCCATGAACATCTGGATGACGTCGAGGTGCGAGGTGCCGTTGACCGGGTCACCGCCGATGCCGACGCAGGTGCTCTGACCCACACCGCGGCTGGTGAGCTGATAGACAGCCTCGTAGGTCAGGGTGCCCGAGCGGCTGACCACGCCGATGTGGCCCTTCTTGTGGATGTATCCCGGGGCGATGCCGATGCGACAACCGCCCTTGCTGTCGGGTCCTTCCCCCGGGGTCACGAGTCCGGGGCAGTTGGGCCCGATCAACCGGGTCTTGCTTCCGGCCATTCCGCGCTTCACGGAGATCATGTCCCGGACTGGGATGCCCTCGGTGATGGCGACGACGAGATCGAGTCCGGCATCCACACCCTCGAGGATCGCGTCGGCTGCGAACGGGGGGGGGACAAACACGGCGCTGGCGGTGGCACCGGTCTGCTTCACGGCCTCGGCGACGGTGTCGAAGATCGGCACGCTGACGCCCTGGTGCTGGAAGGTCTGTCCGCCCTTGCCGGGAGTGACGCCGGCGACGACCTGGGTGCCGTACTCGATGGAGAGCTGGGCGTGGCGGGCACCGAAGGATCCGGTGATGCCCTGGACGAGGACCTTGGTTTGCGGGGTGACGAGGATGGCCATGGTTCTGGGGGAAGGGGGTTCAGTTGCGGACGGCCTTGACGACCTTCTGGGCGGCGTCGGCCATGGAGTCGCCGGTGATGAGGGTGAGACCGGAGGAGGCAAGGGTCTGCTTGCCGGCGGCAACATTATTGCCTTCGAGGCGGACGACGAGCGGCAGCTTGAGGCCGGTCTCCTTGACGGCCTCGACGATGCCGGTGGCGATCACGTTGCAGTCCATGATGCCGCCGAAGATGTTGACCAGGATACCCTTCACCGAGGGGTCGGTCAGGATGATCTTGAACGCCGCGCTGACCTGCTCCTTGGAGGCGCCACCGCCGACGTCGAGGAAGTTGGCCGGGCTGCCACCGAAGTGCTGGATGATATCCATGGTGGACATCGCGAGGCCGGCGCCGTTGACGAGGCAGGCGATGTTCCCATCGAGCTTGATGTAGTTCAGGCTGAACTTGGAGGCCTCGACCTCGAGCGGCGACTCCTCGGCGAGATCGCGCATGGCCAGGATGTCCTTGTGCCGGTAGAGCGCGTTGTCATCGAGGCCGATCTTGGCGTCGACGCACACGATGGCCTCCTTGCCCTCGGGGGTCTCGACGATGGCGAGGGGGTTGATCTCGACCATCGAGGCATCGCACTCCCACCAGGTCTTGTAGACACCGGCGATGAGCTTGCAGGCCTGGTTGAAGAGGTCGCCCTTCAGTCCGAGCGCCTGGGCGATCTTGCGAGTCTGGTAGGCCTGGAGTCCGACAGCGGGGTCGACCCATTCCTTGATGATCTTCTCGGGGGTCTTCTCGGCGACCTCCTCGATCTCAACACCACCCTCGGTGCTGGCCATGATGAGGGGGCGGGAGTTGGCTCGGTCTAGCAGGACGGCCAGGTAGAACTCCCGTTTGATGGTCTCCGCGCCGGCGACCAGGATGGTGCTCACCATGCGGCCTTCGGGACCGGTCTGCTTCGTCACAAGGGTCTTGCCGAGCATGTTCTCCGCGAGTGACACGGCGTCGGCAACCGACTTGGCCAGCTTTACGCCACCCTGGAATCCGTGCTTGAAGGTGCCCTTGCCACGGCCGCCAGCGTGGATCTGCGACTTGATGACCAGCAGCTTCTGTCCGGAGCCGAAGAGCTTCTCGGCGATGGCGCGGGCGCCCTCGACCGAGGTGCAGGGTTCCCCGGGGGGAACGGCGACACCGTACTGTTTGAGGAGCTGTTTGGCTTGGTACTCGTGGATATTCATGCAGGGACGATTGGGGACGGGGGTGTATCAGGGCCTTTGGGGAGCGGTATCCGACGGGCTCCGCCCGGAAACGACCGGACCGTCCGCCGCCACCGATCCTTTGGGGGTCAGCGCTGTTCCAGCGGCGTGACCTTGAGACCGACGGGGCCGGTGTAGACCGACTGTGGCCGGATGAGGCGGTTGTCGGCGAGCTGCTCGAGCACGTGGGCCGTCCAGCCGCTGGTGCGGGCGATCGCGAAGATCGGCGTGAACAGGTCGGTCGGAATGCCGAGGCTGTAGTAGACCGTGGCGCTGTAGAAATCCACGTTCGCGTGAAGGTTCTTCTTCTCGAGCATCAGGGCGGCAATCCGCTCCGACATCTGGATCCACTTCGGTTCGCCGAGCTTGGCGGACAGGATCTGGGCCATGCGCTTGAGGTGCGGGGCACGCGGGTCGAGCACCTTGTAGACCCGGTGGCCGATGCCCATGATCTTGCGCTTCTGCTTCATGCACTCGTCGACGTAGGCGTCGACCTTATCGAGCGACCCGATCTCCTGGAGCATCTTGATCACGCCCTCGTTGGCGCCGCCGTGCAGCGGGCCTTTTAGGGTTCCGATGGCGGTGGTGATCGCCGAGTACATGTCGCTGAGCGTGGCGATGGTCACCCGGGCACTGAAGGTCGAGGCATTCATGCCATGGTCGGCATGAAGCACGTAGCACATGTCCATGGTACTGACCTTCTCAGCCGAGGGTTTCTCGCCGTCGATCATGTACAGGAAGTTCGCGGCCTCACCGAGGGTGGGATCGGGATGCACGAGCGGCTTGCCTTGACGGGCGCGGTGGAAGTAGGCCGTGACGACGGGGATCTGGGCGATCAGGCGCAGGGCCTTGCGGCGCTGGGCATCCATGGTGTCGTCATCCGCGATCGTGTCGTAGCAGCCGAGGGCGCTCACGCCGGTGCGGATGGCGTGCATCGGCGGACAGTCGGCCGGGAGCCGGCAGAGCATGTCGATCACCCCCTGCGGCAGCTCGCGGTAGCCGGCCAGGGTAGCCTTCAGCTCGGCCAGCTCCTTGGGGTTCGGCAGATGGTTGTGGTTGAGCAGGTAGACGACCTCCTCGTAGGAGACCTTTCCGGCCAGTTCGTCGATATCGTAGCCGCAGTAGATCAGCTGGCCGACATCGCCACGGACGTCGCTGAGACGGGTGTGGGCGGCGACGATTCCCTCGAGTCCTTTGGATACGGCCGGGGCGGAGGAGGGGGATTCAGAAGGAGTGCTCATCGAAAAATCGGGTGCAGAGGTGCGAAGACCATCGAAGTCTGTTCCCAAACCGCGAAGCGTCAACGGATTTCCCGGTTTTGCGCCCCGTCGAGGGCCGTGCGGCCGGGTTTTGGGAGCGGTTCCTGGCTCGGATGCGACTCAGGATCTCTCGACGATCGGGAATTCGACGATGGCCCTGACGCCCCCGGTGGATCCGGGATCGAGCCGCAGCGAACCGCGTGACCCAAAAAGGTGCTCGAGCCGCGCCCGGATGTTGGTCAGCCCGATTCCGGAGAGGACCGGCTTCCCGGGATCGTAGCCCCTTCCGTTGTCCTCCACCTCGAGTCGGAGGGTGCCTTCGGCCGTCCGGGAGGCCCGTAGGGTGATGATGCTGGCCTGGGCCTTCGGTTCGATGCCGTGCTTGATCGCATTCTCGACGAGCGGCTGAAGGATCAGGTTCGGCACCTGCAGCTCCAGTGTGTCGGGCTCGATCTCGTGCCGGACCGTCAGCCGGCCCGCAAACCGGATCAATTCGATCCCCAGGTAGCGGTCGAGGAAGGCTAGGTCGTCCCGGAGGCTGACCCAGGGCTGCTTCGTCCGCTGCAGGGCCTCCCGAAGCAGCTCGCTCAGCCGCATCAGCATGGTGTCCGCCGCATCGATGTCGCGGTACATCAGGGCGCTGACCCCGTTCAGCGCGTTGAACAGGAAGTGGGGGTTCAGCTGCATCTGGAGGGTCTGCAGCCGGGCCTCGACCAGCCGACGCTCGAGCTCGAGCTCCCGTCGCTCCCGTTCCCGGGACTGGCGATAGAACCCGACGGCATGGGTCGTGGTCACGATCGCGCAGTACACCAGCATGTTGAACACCAGGGTGGCCACGAGCGCGTACCGGAGGGTCTCCATGAACGGGGTGCCGTCGATCCACACCGTCAGTCCGGCTCGGATCAGAGTCCAGGCCAGCGAGAACACCACGCTGGCCAGCAGGTGCAGCTCGACCAGGAGGTGGACCGGGGCGCTGCCGATCGGGAAGCGTCGGGCCAGTGTGATGGCCGGCCAGGAGATCAGGGCGAAGGTGTACCAGTCGGCGAGTGACCTCCCCAGGGCGAAGGTCCACGGGACCGGCCGTCCCACTTTGGCCTGGGTCAAATACATCTGCCCCGCGAATGCGAGACCCACAAGGGTCCATCCGAGGAGGAACAGGAGAACCGACAGGGGGCGGATCCGCGTCCGGTCGACCGGCATGGGTGGGCTTGTGGAGGGCTCGATGATGACGCCAGCCTGAACCGGGACTCGGGGGTTGCAACCGGGTAAATGGTTTGCAAGAGCGCGTGGGCTAGGGGGGCGGTCCTTGCAGGTTCCGTCGGAGTCCCGCACGGTTTGTGGACATGAGTCACGGCCCGGAACCGGACGTCTCCCGACAGGAGCGCGCCCTGCGCGGTCTGGTCTGGATCTTCGCGGTCCTCGCCGCCCTGGCGGCGCTGCTCGTGGCCTGGCTGATGTCCTCCCCGTCCCCGGGGAAGCCCGCCGGCTCCCCGTCCTTGCGGACGGCCCGCCCGCCTGCGACAGGGTTCGTCGACGTCACCACGGCCTCCGGCATCAGCTTCCGACATGAGAACGGCGCGCAGGGGCAGCGGCTACTCCCGGAGACGATGGGGGGTGGGGTGGCGGTGTTCGATGCGGACGGGGATGGGGACCCCGACCTGCTGTTCGTGAACTCGTCCTGGTGGCCTGGGGATCCGCGCTGGAACTCCCAGCCGCAGCCGACCTCGACCCTATACCGGAACGACACGGAGGCCGGCGGGCCCATCCGGTTCACGGACATCACCGCAGATTCGGGCTTCGAAGTGCCATTCTACGGCATGGGGGCTGCCTGCGGGGATTTCGACAATGACGGGGCGGTGGATGTGCTTCTCACGGGCGTCGGGGGCGAGAAACTGTTCCGGAACCTGGGAGCGGGGCGGTTTGCCGATGTCAGCCGCGAGGCGGGACTGGGCGATGCGCCGGGGCACTGGTCCACGGCTGCGGCGTGGGTCGATGTCGACAACGACGGCGATCTCGATCTCTACGTGGGACGCTACGTCCGCTGGACCCGGGAGCTGGACCTCGGAGTGAACAACCAGCTCCCCGGGGTTGGACGCGCCTATGGTCGACCCTGGAACTTCCCGGGCGAGGTGCCTCGTCTGCTCCGCAACGACGGCGGGCGTCCGGGTCAGGTCCGATTCGTGGATGTTTCGGCCTCGAGCGGCCTCCAGATCACCAACAAGGCGACAGGACAGCCAGCGGCCAAGACGCTAGCGGTTGCCCCCATCGACCTGAACCGCGACGGCTGGATCGACCTCGTCGTGGCCAACGACACGGTCCAGAACTTCGTGTTCACCAATCGACATGACGGGACGTTCGCGGAGGTGGGCGAGATGTCGGGCGTAGCGTTCGACGCCTTTGGACAGGCCCGTGGCGCCATGGGCATCGATGTCGCCCGATTCCGCAACGACGACTCCGTCGGCATCGCGATCGGCAACTTCGCCAACGAGATGAACGCCCTATATGTGGCACGTCCCGGCGGCGTGGGGGATCCGTTGGTGTTCTCCGACGAGGCGGTGTCGCAGGGCATCGGTCCGGCCAGCCAGTCGCTGCTGAAGTTCGGCCTGTTCTTCTTCGACTACGACCTCGACGGGCGTCTAGATGTGATGACCGCTAATGGCCACATCGAGGACGAGATCGAGAAGGTGCAACCCGGCACGCGGTATCGTCAGCCGGCCCAGCTGTTCTGGAACACTGGAGGCCAGCCGACGTTTGCGGAGGTGGATTCCCGGTCCGCCGGCGACGACCTCTTCAAACCGATGGTGGGTCGGGGCAGCGCCTATGGAGACTTTGACGGCGATGGCGATCTGGATGTCGTGATCACCCAGGTCGCTGGATCGCCCCGGGTGTTGCGCAACGAGGGGTCACCCGGCCACCGTTGGGTGCGGGTCCGACTCGAGGGCCACCGCAGCAACCGCGATGGGATCGGTGCCTGGGTCCAGGCCCGGGTTGGGGACCGTCTGCTGGCGCGTCAGGTGATGCCGACCAAGAGCTACCTGTCTCAGAGCGAGCTGACGGTGACGTTGGGTCTGGGTGGCGACTCGTTGACGGAGCTGATGGTGGTCTGGCCGGAGGGCTCCCGCCAGCGGGTGGAGGGAGTCCGGGAGGGCACCACCGTGGTGGTCCGACAGTCCGGACAGTGAGCGGGCTGCCCGTGGCTACTCGGTCCGGGCCAGGGCGGGACGGAATCCGAGGTTGCGGTTCCGGAGGGTGGGTGCGCCCCAGCTGCGGCTTGCGGTGCGGGAAAGGCCCTGGACGTTGAACCAGCTGCCACCCCGGCCGCAGCGGACGGTTCCGGAGGCGGGTCCTGTCGGGTCGGTGACCCGCTCTGTGGTGTAGTCCCCGTACCAGTCGGAGCACCATTCCCAGACGTTTCCAATGACATCGCGGAGTCCCCAGGCATTGGGCTGCTTGGTGCCCACCGGATGGGTCTGGCTGCCGGAGTTCCCGCCATACCAGGCGATCGCGTCGATCTCGCCGGGCCGTTCGGAGTCGTTCCCCGCCCGCGCCGCGTACTCCCATTCGGCCTCGGTGGGCAGGCGCCATGACCAGTTGGTCGACAGGATCCCTGCCTTCCGCTGCTGCTCCGTCAGCCGTCTGCAGAACTCGACTGCCTCCTCCCAGCTGACCTGTTCCACCGGCCGGTTGCGCCCCCAGAAATTGCTGGGATCTCCTCCCATGACGGCGGCCCACTGGCCCTGGGTGCATTCCGTCTCGGCCAGGAGAAAGCCCCGGCTCAGGACGACCTCGTGCTGGACCTCGTCGACCCCTCGGGACTCCTCCGAGTCTGGGGACCCCATAAGGAACGAGCCGGGAGGAATCCATCGGACCGGTAGGCCGAGGAGAAGTCGCTCACCGGCGGAGAAGGGTCTGCCGTCGTCCAGCCGGGCAGAGGAGGACGTCTCGGCCTGGCGACGCGCCTGGTCCTCCGCGGACGTCTTGGCCTCGCGGAGTCTGGAGATCGAGGGAAGCCGATCCCGATAGGGGACACTCTCCCAGACCCGAACCGTCCCGTCGGACGAGGTGGTGACGATGCGCTTACCGCTGGGGTCGAGCGTCGCTGACAGGATCCGACCACGGTGACCCTTCAGTTCGGCCAGTTCGCGACCACTGGGCGAGGCGACAACGCGCACGATCCCGCTGTCGGAACCCATCAGGGAAAGGGGTCCGTTGGTGGACGGGGCGGCGTGCACCTCGGAGCCTCCGGCAGGGAGTTCCTCTCCGGTCCAAGCATCCCAGACGCGGGTCGTCTGGCCCTCGTGTCGGGTCACGATCTGCCGGCCATCGGTCGTGAACCCGCCCGAAAGGATGGGGTTCCGGGACCCTTCCCCGGCGGGAATCACCGTCTCGAGCCCGTCCTCCAACGCATCCCAGATCCGGACGGTGCCGTCGGTGGATGCCGTCACGAGACGGGTTCCATCCGGGCTGAAGGCGACCGATTGGATCCCGCCGGCATGTCCACGCAGGTCGGCCACGAGCTCGAGGGTCCCGATGTCCCAGATCTGTGCCGTGCCATCGGAGAGCCCCATGGCGAGACGTCCGCCATCAGGACTGAAGGCCGCGGCGAGGACTGATCCGCCGGGACCCTGTCGTTCTCCGCGGAAACGCCCGGAGGTCGACCACACCCGGGCGGCCCCATCGGGCGAGGCGACGACGACGTAGGCGCTGTCGGGGCTGAATGCGAGGGAGGCGACCTGGTTGGTGGTCCGTTCCAGCGGGACTGGCTCGCGGTCCGGTCCGACGCCGCGCGTCCAAACGGAGCCGTCGGCAAACCCGGCGGCGATCGTCTGGCCATCGCGGCTGAAGGTGGTCGCGCACGCCGCCGTTCCCAGGCCCCGGAGCTCGAAGATCCGCCTCCCGCCAGGAAGTTCCCAGAGCGACACCGTGCCGTCCGCTGCGCCGGTCACGAGGCGCCGTCCCTCCGCATCGAAGGTTGCGGTCGTCACAGGCCCCCGGAGGTGGTCCAGGCTCGCCAGTGGGTTGCCGGTCGCGGTCTCCAGGACGCGGGCGGGCTTCGTGTTGGTGCCGACGAGGAGGATGCGGGTGCCGTCCGGGCTGAAGAACAGGGATTCACCCCCGGACAGGGCGTGGTGCCATCCGGTCAGTTCGGCCACGGGCTTGCCCGAGGCGGTGTCCCAAATCCGGACCGCGTCCCGTCCCAGGGTGGTGATCCGCTGGGCATCGGCGGTAAAGGAGGCGACCGTGTGGGTGTCCTGGTGTCCCTTGAGGGTCAGTAGGGAGTTGTCGAGGGCGGCGTTGAGCCAGTGCCATTCCCAGCCCCGGAGCCGTTCCGGGCAGGCCTCGAGCCGTTCGCGGACCCGATCCAGGCGTCGCAGCTCGAGGTAGACGCCGGCCATCTGGATGTTGGCGACGTAGGAATTGGTCTCGAGCGTCCCGAGGGCCGATTCGGCCCGCTGCTTCGCCTGGGCCGCCTCACGGGCCTCGCCACCCGCGATCACCCGCTGGCGGTCCGCCTCGCGACTGGCCCGTCCGGCCCGCAGGGCCTGGAAGATGCTGACGCCCGTCGCCCCGAGCAGCACCACGACGCCCAGCATGGCCGCGAGGACCGCGGTGCGGTACCGCCGCCAGAGCTTCGTGGTCCGGTACGCGAGGCTGGGCGGACGCGCGCTGACCGGCTCGTTCTCGAGGTGCCGACGCAGATCGACAGCGAGTCCCGTCGCCGTCTCGTAGCGACGGCTCTGGTCCTTCTCGAGACACCGCATCACGATCCAGTCGAGGTCCCCGCGGACCGACTTCACCAGCCGCGGGACGTCCGAGCCGCGTCGTTGGGCGATACTGTTCCGGGCGGGCTCATCCTGGCCGAGGATCCGGGTGCTGGGGGTGGGGGGTTCCCGGTCCCGGATCATCTGCCGCATGCCGTCGACTCCCGAGGCGAGCAATTCCTGGGTCTCGAACGGCGTACGTCCTGCCAGCAGCTCATAGAGCAATACCCCGAGGCTGTAGATGTCGCTCCGGGTGTCGATGTCGAGCCCCCCCATGTCGGCCATCTCCGGGCTCATGTAGGCCGGAGTGCCGATGAACTGGTTCATCTGGGTGTAGACCGTGTGTTCCGTCAGCCGACCCTCGGTGGCTTTGGCGATCCCGAAGTCGATCACCTTGGGGACGGGTTCGCCGTCGTGCAGGGCGACGAGGATGTTCGACGGCTTGAGGTCCCGATGGATGATGCCCTTCTGGTGGGCGTGCTGGACGGCCTGGCAGACCTTGATGAAGAGCTCGACCCGCTGGACGACCGTGAGCCGATTCTGGTCGCAGTAGTCCGTGATGCGGATCCCCCGAACCAGCTCCATGACGAAGTAGGGGCGTCCGCGCGGGGTCGTCCCGCCATCGAGCACCCGGGCGATGTTCGGGTGGTCCATCAGCGCGAGCGCCTGGCGCTCGGCCTCGAAGCGTGCAACCACCGCCTTCGTATCCATGCCCAGCTTGATCACCTTGAGGGCGACGCGGCGTCGGACGGGCTCGCTCTGTTCGGCCACGTAGACGAGGCCGAACCCACCCTCACCGATCTTCTCGAGGAGCTTGTAGCGTCCTATGTAGACGCCGATCTCCGGGTTCTCATCCGTCGCGGGACCACCCCGGGATGAGGTGGTGTGGTCCCGGGTGGGGCCGGCACAACGGATTGGCTGCGGGGAGGCCTCGCCGATCTCCGTGGCCTCGTCGAGGTCGGCCAGTCTCGCCTCCACCTTCCGACGGAGGTCCGCGTCTTGCTGGCAGGCCTCGTCCAGAAAACGGGCGCGCTCCGCGGGTTTCAAACCGAGCGCCCGTGCGGCGATCCCGTCGATCTGGCCGTCATCCTTGGGTTCCGGAGGCATGGTGGGAGGAGTCAACGTCCGCCACGGGCTCCGGACCGATCAAGAGGTTTTCGGACCCCGATTCAGTCGAAGTCCGAGCAGCTCATGAAGTAGTGGCAGCGTGGACAGCGCAGCTTGCACTTTTCGTTGTGCAGCTCGTGGCCACAGCGCGGACACCAGCGCCAGTGCTCGCCGGGTATGTCCGAGAAGGAACCGGAGTCCGTCGACCGGGAAGGCTCCCGGTTTGCGTCTGGATCGAGGGGCTCGACCATCGCCGGATGGGTTGGGGTTCCGTTCGGAAGCCGTCCACTCAGAACCGTGCGATCTTCTCCAAGTGCTTCACGCGGTCCCGGATCGCCTTCTTGTCGGCCTTGACGGTTCGGACGAGTCCGAAGCCCTCGCAGCAGAAGGACGCCACCACGGCTCCATGGATCATGGCCTTGCGGAGATGCTTCTCGATGTTGCCGCCCTTCTGGGACGCCACGTACCCGAGGAGGGCCCCGACGAAGGAGTCGCCGGCACCGGTGGGATCGACAACCTTCAGCAGCGGATAGGCCGGGGCCACGAACATGCCGCTGGGGCCGGAGAGGATCGAGCCGTGCTCACCCTTTTTGATGATGACGAATTTGGGTCCGAGCTTGTGGATCTTCGCGAGGGCCGAGACCACGTTGTCATCCTCCGTGAGCTGGCGCGCCTCGCTGTCGTTGAGCACGAGGCAGTCGACGCGCTTGAGGAGCTTGAGGAGGTCGGGTAGGGCGACGTTGAGCCAGAGGTCCATCGTGTCGGCGATGACGAACTTCGGCTTCGAGAGCTGGTCGAGGACCGCGAGCTGGATCGATGGGGCGATGTTGGCAAGGAGGACGTAGGGGCTCTGCTCGTAGTCTCCGGGCAGTCGGGGCTGCCAGTTCTCGATGACACCGAGGACGGTGTTGAGCGTCTTCCGATTGTTCATGTTCACCTCGTATTCCCCATGCCAGTGGAAGGTCTGGCCGTCCTTCACGCGCTCGAGTCCCTTCAGACAGATTCCGCGGGAGGCGTAGAGCTTGACGTGGCTCGAGGGGAAGTCCCCGCCGACGACTCCAACGAGGCGGGTCGGGGCGAAGAAGCTGGCGGCGACTGCGGCATGGCTGGCGGATCCGCCGAGGAGGCGGGGGTTCTTGGCCTTTGGGGTGTTGATGGAATCCAGGGCCGTGGTGCCGACGATGAGGACGCTCATGGGTTCAGAGAATGGGTGCTGTTGCGACGTTGACCTGCGGACGCTATCGCGGTGGTCGACCTTCGGGGAAGGAGCAAAGAGGGGGGACGCAACCGCGTTGCGGTTGGATGATGTTGGGGCGGTTGACCCAGGGCAGCCTCGCAGGCTCGGCAACCCTGGGCTGGGTGATGGAATTCCGTTGGGATTCAAACCGTGGCGGCCACCCCTGCCGGGCTGCGGGTTGCACTCAACCGCCCGCGACACGCTGGGATTCTTCCGGCATCAATGCGCTGCCTGGCAGCAAAGAGGCGAGGCACGCCCAGGGGGCGGCTCTCAGCTCTCGACACTCCACTCTTCAACCGTTTTCCGATCACGCCCTGAGCTTCAGGATCAGGTCCTTGCTCTCCACGGTCTCGCCGACCTGGACCAGGATTTCGGACACGACCCCGTCCGCGTTGGCGGTGACCGTGGTCTGCATCTTCATGGCCTCCATCATCAGGAGCTTGTCGCCCTTCGACACCTTCTGGCCGACGGACACCGCGATTGCGGCAACCAGGCCCGGGATTGGGGCGCCGATCTGGAGCGGATCTGCGAGGTCGGCCTTCACTCGACTGCGGGTCTGGGGCGTCACCTTCTTGTCGGTGATGTAGGCCTCGCGGGTGATGCCGTTCAGTTCGAAGCTGATCGTCCGGCGCCCGTCCTTGTCCGGGTCGCTAACGTTGATCAGGCGGATGATCAGGGTCTTGCCCTCCTCAATGTCGACGGCGATCTCCTCGCCCCGACGGAGTCCGTAGAAGAATGCCGAGCTTGGCAGGACACTGACGTCGCTGAACTCGCGGCAGTGCTTGGCGAAGTCGGCGAAGACCTGCGGGTACATCAGGTGGCTGAAGACGTCGTCGTCGGAGGCCTCGCGCTTCAGCTTCTCGGAGAGGTCGCGTCGGATCTTCTCGAAGTTGACTGGCGCGGCCTGGGCACCGGGAATGACGTCCTTGGCGCAGTTCTTTTTGGCCTCGGCGGCGCGCTTTTCGCCCAGCACGACCCGCTGGACGTCCTCGGGCCAGCCGCCCTGGGGCCAGCCGAGACCGCCGCTGAGCATGTCGATCACGCTTTCGGGGAAGGGGGTGGAACCGGGCTCGAGGTTCACGACGTCGGCCGGCTTGATGCCGCGGCTGAAGAGGAACAGGGCCATGTCCCCCACGACCTTGCTGGACGGTGTGACTTTCACGATGTCGCCAAAGAGCGCATTCACCTCGGCATAGGTCCGGGCGATCTCGGGCCACCGGTGGATGACGCCCATGCTTGCGGCCTGCTCGCGAAGGTTCGTGTATTGGCCGCCGGGCATCTCGTGGAGATAGACCTCGGCGGAACCGGTCTTCGGAGCGGTGTCGAATGGCGCGTAGATCTCCCGGACGCGCTCCCAGTAGTCCGACATCTCCCCGAGGGCCTCGGGGTCAATCTTCGTGTCGCGCGGGGTGTTCTCGAGGGCGCAGACGACGGAGTTCAGGTTGGGCTGGGAGGTGCTGCCCGACATCGAGGCGATGGCGAGGTCGACGATATCGACGCCGGCCTCGGAGGCATTCAGGACGGCCGAGGCCTGGACGCCGGCGGTGTCGTGGGTGTGGAAATGGATGGGAATCCCGAGCTCCTCCTTGAGCGCCTTGACGAGCTTCCGGGCGGCCAGCGGGCGGCAGAGGCCGGCCATGTCCTTGATGGCCAGGATGTGGGCGCCCATCTTCTCCAGCTCCTTGGCCAGTTTGACGTAGTATTTGAGCGGATACTTGTCACGGCGCTCGTCGAGGATGTCTCCCGTGTAGCAAATGGCGGCCTCGCAGAGCGCCGGGGTATCCTGCACCGCCTCCATCGCGACGCGGAGGTTCGGGGTGTAGTTGAGGGAATCGAAGATCCGGAAGATGTCCATGCCCGACTGGGCGGCGTGCTTCACGAATCCGGCAACGACGTTGTCGGGATAGTTCGAGTACCCCACCGCATTGGAGCCACGGAACAGCATCTGGAAGCAGATGTTGGGGATGCGGGCCCTAAGCTGGCGGAGCCGGTCCCAGGGGTCCTCGTTCAGGAACCGCATCGCGGTGTCGAACGTGGCGCCGCCCCACATCTCCAGGGAGAAGAGGCCGGTCTTTGAATCCCCAAGCCGGTGCGCGATGGCGTCGGCGCAGGCCAGCATGTCGAAGGTGCGGACCCGGGTTGCCATCAGAGACTGATGGGCATCACGGAAGGTGGTGTCCGTGATAAGCAGGCGCTTCTGGGACAGCGTCCACTCGGCGAACTTCTTGGGCCCTAGCTTGAGCAGGAGGTCCCGTGTGCCGATTGGCAGGGGCTGCCCAGGATGACCGCCGCGCGGAGCGGTCGGGCTCGGGATCAGGCCCTTGGGCTGGTAGCCCTTGGCGTGGGGGTTGCCATTGACGATGACGTTGCCCAGGTAGTTGAGGAGCTTGGTGGCTCGGTCCTTCCGGGATGTGAACTTGAAGAGCTCCGGCGTGGTGTCGATCAGCGTCGTGGTGGCCTGACCGCTTCGGAACTCGGGATGTTGGATGACGTTCTCGAGGAAGGGGATATTGGTCTTCACTCCGCGGATGCGGAACTCGGAGAGCGCCCGGTGCATCCGGTCCATCGCGATCTCGTAGTTCTGTCCCGAGGCGATGACCTTCACGAGCATTGAGTCGTAGAACGGGGTGATGACGGCACCCGAATAGCCCATGGCACCGTCGAGCCGGATGCCGAATCCGCCCGGGGAGCGGTAGGCAAGAATCTTGCCGTAGTCCGGCGTGAACTTGTTCTCCGGATCCTCGGTGGTGACGCGGCACTGGATCGCGTAGCCGTTTCTCGGGATCTGGTTCTGCGCCGGCATCCCGACCTCGCGCGAGTGCAGGGAGTGGCCTTGGGCGATGAGGATCTGGGCCCGGACGAGGTCGAGTCCGGTGAGGACCTCCGTCACCGTGTGCTCCACCTGGATGCGGGGGTTCATCTCGATGAAGAACCACTCGTGTTGGTCGAGGTCGTAGAGGAACTCGATGGTACCGGCGTTGTCGTACCGGATGTCGCGGGCAATCCGGGCTGCGGCGTCGCACAGCTCGCGGATGATGTTCTCGGGGAGGCCGAAGCTGGGGGCGACCTCGATGACCTTCTGGTGGCGGCGCTGGACCGAGCAGTCGCGCTCGTAGAGGTGGATGACGTTCCCGTGCTGGTCGCCGAGGATCTGGACCTCGATGTGCTTGGCACGCGGGATGTACTTCTCGAGGAAGACGGCGGGGTTGCCGAAGGCGCGCTCGGCCTCGCCCTGGGCTTCGTCCAGCAGCTGGGAGAGCTCCGATTCCTTGCGGACGACCCGCATGCCGCGTCCGCCGCCTCCGAAGGCGGCCTTTATGATGAGCGGGAAGCCGATGGACTTCGCGGCCTTGAGGGCGGCGGAACGGTCGGAGATCGGATCCTTGGTGCCGGGCAGTGTTGGTACGCCGAGGCGCTCAGCCACGGCCCGCGCCGCGGTCTTATCGCCCATCATCTCCAGGAGTTCCGGTCGAGGGCCGACGAATGTCACACCGGCCTTGGCACAGGCCCGGGCGAACTCGGGGTTCTCGCTGAGGAAGCCGTAGCCGGGGTGGATGGCGTCGACCCCCTTCTGTCGAGCGACCGAGACGATCCCTTCGATGTCGAGGTAGGCGGCAACCGGTCCTTTGCCCTGGCCGACGAGGTAGGACTCATCGGCCTTGAACCGGTGGATGCAGAAGCGGTCTTCCTGGGCGTAGACGGCGACCGTACGGAGTCCCAGCTCGGTGCCGGCGCGGAAGATGCGGACGGCGATCTCCGAGCGGTTCGCTGCCATCAGCTTCCTGAAGGTCCGGCGCGTGGGGGTCTCGGGGGTGCGTTCTGCGGGGGCTCGGTTGGACATACGGCGGACCGAAACCCTACCCGGGGATCCCGGGGTGGAAAAAGCGGGAAAGCGCGGTCCACGTCCGGCCGCGATCCCCCGGGTAGGGCGTCACGGCTGTTTTGTCGGCAGCGAGAGCCCGGTGAGATTGGTTGAGGTCCGACTGATCCAACCCACCGCCGTGGCCTTGAGGTCGTCTGGGATGATCCAGGGTGTCCTGAGCCCCGAGAGAACAAGGTCGTTGTAGAGGAAGCGAATCGGCACGAAGTTTTTGACCGGGATGTCCCCGGGGTTAGCCCCGTTCAGCACCTCGGCTGCCAAGTCGCCAATCGTGCGTCCGACCTGCAGGAAGTCTGATCCGAGGTCGAAGACAGCCCCCTGCTGGATCCGGGGTGGGACGCTGGTGAACACCGGGATCCCGGAGCGTTGTGCCGCCGCGATGAGGGAGTCGGACGCCGAGGTGACGGTGATGTCCCCGCTGATCCAGAGGGCATCGATGCCCCTTGAGAACAGGGACGTTGCCGCCTCCATGACCGCCGTGGTGTTCTCGGCGTTGGCCTCGACCAATTCGATTCCCATATCGGAGGTCACCTTCCGGGCAACACGGGTCTGTGCGAGGGAATTAGCCTCCGCGGCATTCCAGACGAGACCCACCCGCTTGAGGCTCGGATTCATCCGGCGCGCGAGGGCGAAGGTCTGGTCCACCGGTTGCATCGACCCGTACCCGGTCATATAGGGCGGATGTTCCGACGGGTTGTCGGGGTTGATGCCGACGCCGGCTCCGGCGGGATCTGTGACCACCCCGAACACGTGGCGTGTCCTGGCACCGGATCGGTTTGCGTTGGCGAGGGTCTGGAGTGAGGGGGTGCTGATGCTGATGATAAGATCGTAGTCTCCCCCGGTAACGGCACGAGCGATGGTGTTGGCGGTCCCGAGATCGCCTTCGGCGTTGAACCGGGAGATCCGGATGCGCTCTCCCTCCCGGAATCCGAGTTCCGCAAGGCGTTCCAAGGCGCCACGAGCACCATCATCGAGGGCCTGGAGCGAGGTGTGCTGCACCAGTGCGATCTGCAGCGGACGGTCCTTCGGACGATCCTTTCTGGCCGAGCGGCGGGATCCGCGGTCGGTGTAGAGCAGCACCGCCGCCGAGAGGCAGATCAGGAGCAGCCCGAGGCCGAGGCGACGAAGGATCTCAACCATGTCTGGACGCTACTTGGGCGCCCGTCGAATGGCTAGCGGTGCGGACTCCGTCGTCCACCAGGGCGTCGCTACTCGGCGACCAGGCGGAAGTACGCCTCGGTGATGTCGGCGGGCAGGGTCACCGCGAGTGTCTGGATGCTGCCCTCTGTGGCGATCACCGACGGGGCTAGCCGCTGCCATTCGGTTCCGGAGAGGGCACTGATGGACTCGAGTCGCACAGCCACTAGGGAGCTCCGGTCGGAACGGATCTGGAACCGGACAACCACTCCGTCAGCGGTCGTCTCCATCGTGACGGGTGGCTCCGCCTCGCGCGTCGTCGGAACCCGTCCCAGGGCGAACTCCAGCAGGTTCGGCACTCCGTCCTCGTCGGCATCAACACGGGCACCCTGAAGGTCGGCGGGGAGTCCGAATCCGGAGATCCAGCCCGCGAATCCCTGGCCGCTGATGGGCGCACCCGGCGTGGGGATGCTCGCCGACCACGGAGCTGGGTCGTTGCCGTAGGCGGCTTCGTTCGATTTCTGCAGCGATTTGCCTGTCAGCAGGGCACCCGCGGTCCAGGGCGCCTGGCTCAGGTAGTTCACCCGGTCGACCCGGGCATGATGGCGGACGCCCAGCTGGTCCACCCCCGCGGGACGATCGAGCTCCAGGGTCTCACCGCCGTTCGAGAGCCGACCGCTGGTCCACTGGAACACCGGCACGCCGTCCGGCACCTGGAATGCAGCCCGGAAGCGGTCGAGATTGGCGACGAGGACGAGGCGACCCTGCGGGGGCAGGACGATGGGCGGATTAGTCGCGAAGTCGAACTCCACCCCGTTGCCGATCCGCCAGGCGGCCTTTCGGTCGGGATCGAAGAGGGTGACGGGCGACGGAGAGACGTTCACCAGCTCGAGGAATTCCGTCTCTGGATCGGTCGCGGGGGCGTAGTGGATCTCCGAGATCACTACGGGTCCTATCCGCGGCGGACTGTTGGGCTCCCCTGGGGTCGGGACTAGAAGTGGCACGAAGTTCCACGAGTCGGTCGAGCTCTTGTAGTGGTTGCCCTGCGCCTCGCCCGGCAGGGATGCTCCGAAGTTCTCCTTCGTTTCGTATTCGATCTGGCCGCTGGCGGCGAAGGCCGTCAGATGAAGCGTCTCACCCAGATCACTCAGGGCGAATGGAACGAGGCGGCCCGGATCGGTGGAAGCGTCTCCGAAGTGGAGGTCCTCCCGGAAGACGATGCGGCCTCCCGGCTGCAGGAGGGTGCCCAGCGGGATGCGGTATTTCTGGAGTACCGTGCCGCTGTCGCTCAGATACCAGCCGCTGATGTCGACCGGTACGCTCGACCGATTCAGGAGTTCCACCCAGTCGGCGCCCGAGCCGGAGTTGGCAAGAACCTCCTCAATCACCACGCGTTGCTCCGGGGCGTAGGGATAATCACCAAGCTGATATCGGTAGGGGGCACCGATCTCGGCCCGGGACCCGTCCGGGTCCGGGGTATGCGTGGGATCCCCGGCATCCACTGCGGGGGAATCGGGCCTGAGTTGGAAGTTCAGGATGCCCGGATCCATGAAACGGGGATCGGCCAGCAGGTTTCCGGTACCCGGGATTGGCAGGGTGTCGGACAGGCAGTAGCGGACCTCGACGTTCGAGAAGGCGTCAGCCCGGACGGCTGCGACGGAGCACTTCGAGAACACGGTGTTCATCACCGTCGCCTGGCCGCCGCCGTCACCGAAGTTTTTCTCGTAGACGTCGACCCCGACCGCGCAACGGACGACGGTGTTCTGGTCCAAGGTCACCCGGGAGCCGAGGTCCTTGACCCCGACGCCCAGGTTGCAGCCCACGATCAGGTTGTGGCGCAGGATCACCGACGATCCCTGTCCGACCGAGACCCCCTTGTCCGAGTTGAAGTAGATCCGGTTGCCCTCGAGCAGGACGTCCGTGCAGGCCTCGCCGATGTCGATGCCGTCGGAGTTGGGACCGGCAAAGCGGACGATCGAGCAGTTCCGAATGATGCCTCCCTGTACGCCGTCGTAGTCGATCGCGTCGGTGTCGGGTGCGGTATTGCCGAAGAACGTGCAGTTCTCCGTGAGGGCACCGCCCTGCTTCACGTTGATGCAGTCGCCGGTGTAGGGTGTGTGGAGCCGGCTGTTCCTGAGGGTCACGAAGCCGCCCCGGCAGAAAATCGGTCCCTCGCATTCGTCGATGTCGAGCCCGTCGAGAGTCAGCTGGGCATTCAGTCCCGAAATGGCGTAGGGATAGATCGCTGGATTGAAGCCGCGTGTGGCACCCCTGAGGACCACATTCTGGAGGGTCGAGGAAACCTCCGGAGTCTCAAAGCTGATGCCGCCCCAGCGGGCTCCAATCCGACCGACGACCCGCACCGGCTTCTCGACGGTGCCCTCGATCTGGAGGGCACCCTGCACCCGGATGTGGCGTCCGGGCTGCATCTCGAGGATTACCCCTGGATCCACGGAGAGGATGCGGCCCCTGGGAATGATCAAGTCGCCGTCGATGACGCAGGGGGAATCCGCCGCGGTCAGGCGACGGTCCGATTCCAGGATTCCGCCTAGCACGCTCCCGGGTGCGGGCTCGAACTCGGCGACGAGCTCGCCCGGCCCGGTCACGGCAAGGGTCTGCACCGGGCCGCCGTCACGACCCGTCCAGCGGACGAATCGATGGCCCGGTGCGGCGATCGCCTGGGCCTCGAACGGAATCCCCGGGAAGAGCCTGAGAGTTCCATTAGGGACCGGAACGCCCTGGATCCGAAGCGATCCACCCGCAGCTGGGGAGGCCCCGACGGTGATGCGGACGGCTTCGGAGGCCAGGCCGAGCTGCTGTCGGATCTCAGCCAGTGCCCCGTCGTCCTGGTAACGCCGCTGGATGAATGTCCGCATGTCGGCGAGAGCACTGGCCCGGCTTGACGGGGTCAGGCCGCCCAGCGGGGCCCAGCGTGCGGAGTGGCGCGGGATCTCCGACTCGACCTCGGCCGCCATGCCGTCCAGCAGTCCGGTCACCCTCGAGGGCAGGAAGGTCGACCCGATGTGTGCCGCGAACCGCTGAACGAGGCGGTTGCGGAAGGTCGAGCTGGTCTTGAGCAAGACCAGCAGGTCTTCCTGCTGCAGCATGCTCGAAAGCACCCCACCACCGACCTGTGACAGCCGAAACGTCTGGTCCATGTCGGGCAGGAACCACCGCCACCGGCCGCCAGGCGCACGCGGGCGCCAGAACTCGCGGTTGTGACGCCAGCTCGTGTTGACGCCGTACGTCTCGCTCACGACGAAGTCGATGAAGCTGTCGATGTCGATCTCCGACTCCACCGTGGCCCAGACTGCCGGGTCGTTCAGGTCGTGGGTCCTCAGAAACGCGAGGAGCTCCAGCCAGGATACCGTATCCCCGGTCTCCGCACCGAGGGTCACGCTGGAGGAGGTGAGGTGTCCGTAGATGAGGTGGTCCACCGTCCCGGCATTCAGCCGGTGATGCTCGAAGAACCACATGTCATCCCAGCGGGCCCGGATGTCATGGATCCCCCAGTAGGCGCCGTTGATGTAGACCACGCTGGGCCGGTAGTCGGAGGTTCCCACCTCCATCTGGCCCTTGGCGAGGAACGGCCACAGGGCGTCCCGGAGCATCTCCCGATCCCAGGCATCGCCGCCGTCGCGGAGGGTGAGCGACTGGTGCAGGGCGATCCCGGATCCGGGGAAGAGGTCATATCGGATCTCGGTTTCCCCATAGGCTCCCCGCAGCGCAAAGTTCAGGGCCCGCTGGGCATGAACCCAGTTGTTCTCACCGCCCATTCGAAACCCGCCGTTTGCACGGAACCCGGGTCCGCCATCGACAGGAAAAAACTCGAGGTGACCCGGTGCATCCTTGCCCTTGTAGACGTCCCGCAAACCGGAACCCCCGGAGGACGCCTCGTGCTTGTTGTAGTAGATACCGATCCGATCACCGAACAGCCGCTCGGGGTCGCTCACGACTGACATCACCGGCAGGGTGCTCTCCGGTTCCCCGATCAGGTAGGTCCGCGTGGCGATGGGACCGGGCTGGACTCCGTCCACGAAGGCGCGCGCCCGGACGACCGTCGTCTTGGTGAGTTTCAGTGGACTCTCGTATCGGGGCGAATCCGATCGTGGGTTCGATCCGTCGAGGGTGTACCGGAGTATCCCCGAAGAGGCGGTGAGTGTCACCTCCACGGGCCCGCTCCGACGGCCAGCCTCGGGGGAGATGGACACCGTCGGGCCTTCGTTTCGGAGGCTCGCCACCTTGGGACTCGTGTTCGGAGCCATGGGGGTGGGTTCGACAAACTGGACCCACTCCCCGGATCCATCTCGGCCGCGTGACACGTCGGGGAGCTGCAGACCGTACGAGGTCTGGTCCACGATTGCGGCCTTCCCGGCAGCGGAGGCGACCAGGGAGAGATCGAAGCTGATGTCGGAGCTGTTGGCGGCGACCTGGTGCACCTCCACGGCGATCACGTTGGTGCCGGCCACCAGAGCTGTGGTGGGAATCGAATGGGAGGTGAACTGGCTTTCGGCGGCCCCACCGATCGAGCTGCCGGCAAGCGTCTGGTGGGTGATCTCGCCCGAGGGCAGATTCTGTCGGACCACTTCCTCGCCGTTCAGATAGACCACGGCCCCGTCATCCACCATTAGCTGCAAATTCAGTGCCGTGATGTTCTGGGGGTTGTCGACCGTGAACGCGTGGCGGAAATAGGTCGTGATGAAGCGGTCATTGGCGCTGGGGCCGGATCCCACCTCCGTCGCCTCGTCCCCATCGCCGTAGCCCAGCTGCGCAGGCCCGGATTTCCAGGCGGTGTCGTCGAAGGTGCGGCTGCGCCAGGTCGTTCCCGGATTGGATCCATCATCCAGGTACCGCCACCGCGCCGCCTCCAGGGGGGGCGTCGGCTTTGGGGTGCCCGGCATGATCAACTGGATGCTCAGGGGTCTTTCCGAACGGGAGAGCACGATCGACTCGCCGGTCGCCGAGAGGGAGAAGTTGGCGTGATGGCCCTCGGTGACGAAGCTGCGCCAGGGCCAGTAGCCCCGGGGATGGGTCTGGCCCGGGATCGCGTCCTTTCCGTCGGCCCAGACGAGCAGGAATCCGCGGGCCGGAATCACCGTGGTCGACGGCAGGGCCCAGCGCAGCGGCCGCGCAGGGTCGTCGCTCAGATACCATCCGCCCAGCGACACCGGTTGATCCGTGGTGTTCTCGAGCTCGATCCAGTCCGGGTAGTCGCTGAAATCCACGATGTCCGGGTGCGACTGCGCGTTGGAGGCGAGGAATTCGCTGATGCGGACCTGACCGAATCCAACTCCAGTGGCGAGGCACTGCAGGACCGCGGCGATCGTCGTGGGGCCCCACCCCCGCCAGCGCCTCTGGGTGGAGGGTTGCCGCGGGTTTCGGGTTTCCTCGGGGTGACGGACTGGAAAATTCACGGTAACGAAACTCTAGCAGCTCCTCTGCCGGGTTCGAGGAGAGTTTCGGCATGGTGGTGGGGGTGAATGCTACGGTCTGCGCCGGGTCCCTGGGTCCGGACCTTGATGGATGCGGCGGGGGATCCTCCACCCTCTGGATGTTGGGTCGGGTCATGAACAGTCCCATCGACGGTGTGGAGCGCCCGGTGGCCAACGGTCTGGTGGTGATCCAGAAGGAGCGTCCTTCCGTGGAGCGGGTCCGATGAATCACGGATGCGGTGCCGCCCCGGTCGTCACGGCAGGCTGACGGCGCGGTACACCCGGTCAGGGAACTGGGCGGCTGCGGAATCCTGGAGGTCGAGGGTGCCGTTCGGGCTCTGCGCAACACCCATGGCGATGGGCTCCCACATCACGGCTCCCGATCCCTGGAACTGGGCGGCTTCCAGAGCATACGTCACACCCGGTTCCCCGTGGATCCGCAGTACGAAGGCGCCGGTGTGCAGAAGGCCCACCGGCTCAAGCCGGGGCGGGATATCCGTGAGCGGGATGGCCGACACGCGGTAGTCGTCGAACACCATGAAATTGTCCCCGGGTTTCCCCGGCGTGAGGATGACCCACGCCGGATCGATGTCCCCCACGGTGAGGGCTTCGCCGATCGACGTGATGGGAAGCGCGTTGATGATGGCCTGGCCGTTGATGCGCGCGGTCCACTGGTTGCGCTGCAGGTTGAGGTCGATCTCGAGGTCGTACACCTGGCCTGGCTCGAACGAGAATCCGGTCGGGATGATGGGCGGTGGGGTCGACCCCTTAGCGTCGTCGAGGATGTAGTTCACCGACAGCGTCTCGTTGTCGAAGTCCAGGCTCAGGAACCGGTGCTCGGTGATGCTGTAGACGCTCCACCGGAAGCTGTCGAAGAATGGGGCCGCCTCAGTGGAGTCCTCGATCTGGAAGGCCACCTGGAAGCGCACCAGGGGCAACGGGGTCGAGATGGGCTTGAATTGGACCGGCTTCCACAGGCTGAAGTCGGCCGTGGTGTCCGGCGCTGTGTAGCCGATGTAGGCGTATTGCCCTTTGAAACCCGGCAGCGGTTGGGCCAGGACCCCATTCCCGCCTGGATTCGTCGCCTTGCCCTCCAGGTCGCCCGCGAATCCGACCCAGCCGCCCTGGCCGATCAGGTCCTGGTCGGCCTTGAAACCCTCGAACGCCTCGAACCCCGTCTCATAGAGGATCCGGGTCTGGCCTCGCACCGGGAGGTCGCAGGCCGACGCCACCGCGAGTGCGAGAACGAGCACGGTTCCCGGGTGGCTAGGGGCTCCCGGAACACCGGCGGACCGTGTGGATCCTGAGGGATGGGAGGATCGGTGCATCGGTCGACGGGAGGGGATTCAGCGACCGCCAACCGGGTCGCGATCAGAGGCTGTTCGGACGCGCGAGGCTAGGACGTCCCACCGCCCCCCCGTTCTGGATCATTGGCCCGGCACTGCGGCCTACAGGCATCGTCGGGGTGAAGGTGGGCGCGCGCTTGGTGACGGTCTCCTGCATCGGTCGTACTGCCGGTGGCACGGACTGCCGCTGGGAATATCCGGTGTTGAAGGAGGGTGTGGGATTCTGGACCGGCTGCGGGGTTTGGCGTGGCGTGACGAAGCTTCGGGTGGGGCTTGCTGTCGCCGGCATCGTCGGTGTCAGGGTCGACGGGGAGGGGCGGACCGGCAGGGTCGACGGTGTGGCCAGCCCGGGGGTCGTCACGGGGGTGGCATTGGCCCGGGGTTGCGCCCGGATTCCGGTGGACGCTCCGGGCCAGCTCGCGGTCGAGGATGGGGTCTGCCGGACCGGAGCGGTTGCGGACTGTCCGGGATACTGGACTGCGGGACGAACGGGGGTTGCCCGGGCGATGGTCGTGCCGGGAGCCACGGTGGTGGCGGGCTTGTTGCCACCGGCGGTGCGGATCGGGGTGTCGGTCGAGGCTGCAGGGCGCGTGGCCAGCCTTCCGGAGGAGGCCACCACCGGTGTGGTCGTGGTTTTTGGGCGGTCACCGAGCAGCTGGATGGGCGACGGCGTCAGGTTCATGCCGGGGGCGGTTGGGGTCGAGCCGGCCGTGGCGGCGCTGACGGGTCGTCTCGGAAGACTCGAATTCCCCGCGCCATGGATCGTCGTGCGGGTGGAGCCGGGACGGGACAGGTCCCGCGACACCGTCACTGCGCCCTTGTTCGCGAGGTCCTGGCCGATGTTGGGCCTGTAGACCGCGAGCCGTCCCTGGTCCGGACTCGAACGGGGACCCACGGACCTGCCGGCCTGGCTGGGGGAGGCCACGTCGGCGAGGGCCACCTTGCGGATCTCACTTCGGGTGTGCTGGGTAATCGTTGTCGGGGCGATGCCGCCATTCACCACCGTGTTGTTGTTCCCGGTCACATAGTTGTTGATGACCGTGCTGTTCTGGTAGACCTGATTCACTTGGGAGCCCGGGACGCCGTAGGTCCAGCAGTTGGCCGCGGTGAAGCAGGAGGCCGGGGTCCAGCAGTAGTCGGCGGCACCGAAGCCGAAGCTGAACCCAACGCTGATCCCCGATCCGGACCACGTGAGACCCACACCGGTCGAGAACCCGCAACCCGGAGGCAGGGGGGCCCAGCCGCAGTACCCGCCGCCGTACCGGAAGGTCACCCACGAAGGGGCCCAGGTGGAGCCCGGAACCCAGCACCATCCGAAGCTCGGAGCCTGGACCCAGGTGCCGTAGTGGAAGGGCGCCCAACCCCACGAATAGGAGGAGTTCCAGTACCAGCCCGCATCGGTCCAGGCCCAGCAGCCGTTGTTCCAGTAGGGACGCCATCCCGGTGTGGCTACCGCGCAGGCGGGCTGCCAGACGTAGCCGTAGGTCGGCACGGTGACCCACGATCCGTACGGGGCGAGGGAGTTGTAGAAGATGTTGTAGTTGTTGACCTGCGTCGCCGGCTCCGGGGCGTTGGCGGCAACTGCGGGGCCAATCTGTGGGGCGGGCACCGGCTGAGGACCCCCGGGGTAGACGGTCGGCGCCGCGGGCTCAGGTGCCGTTGGGGCGGCCGGTGCCGGTTTTGGAGCCGGCGTTTCGGGGGCCGGCGTCGGGGCGCTGGATGCCAGCAGCTGCTCCCGGGAAAGAAGAGCGTCCAGGACCGTCTCGGAGAGTCCGACGTCCCGCAGATAGACCACCTGGTCGGCCTTGAGGTGGAACGGTTCGGTGAGGTTGGCAATGAACTGCTGGATTGTGGAGTCGCCGACGCGGGCATGGGCGAGGCGGACCACCTCACGAGCGGGCTCCGGGAGGTCCTCGGGGAATTCCGTCACCGGGGTTGGCGAGGCGGCGGCCTGGACCACGTTCGTCGCCGGAATCGCGTTGGTGGTGGAGGTTCCGGACGCAGGGGCCTCGGGGTCTCCCTGGAGGCTGCAGCCCACGAAGGGGACCAGGAGGGACACGAGGACGAGGAATGATTTCATGGGGGAAGGGGAAAACCGCCGGGAGGAAGGGGTATCCCGGAGAGAAGGTGGGATCAAGCGGTTCACCGTTGGGACCGTCGATCGGGTGGATCGTGCGTTCCCGGGCAGTCAGACGCCAAGGTGGGTGCGGTATTCAGTGGCCGGTGAGGAGGGGGTTGTCCGGTGGGTTCCAGGGGCGGAATCAGGGCCTTCCAGGGTCGTCCCGTTGCCAACCTCCCGGGATTGTGTCATGGGACTCCTCATGGCGAATCCCCCCGAGCGGCCCCCGACCCTCATTCCCGAGGTCCTGCCGCCGGAGGCTTCCGGCTCCGCGGTGCCTCCTTCGGCCCGGGACACCGCCCGGGGTGGAACACCCGCCGGGGAGCGGAGGGCGCCGTTCCACGCGGTCGCGGCCCTGGTGCTGATCGGCGTCGACAACCTCTGGAACCTCGAGGAGTTCGCGGCACCCCCGCTGATGGTGGTGACCATTCCGCTGTCGTTCATCTCGGTCCTCCTGGCGACGACCTGGATCCAGCGCCGCCTCCATGGCGACCGACCTCGGGTCGCCTGGTGGAAGGCGCTGTTCCTCGCCGTCGTCGCCGCTGTTCCCTTCTCGGTGACCGGCACCCCGGTCGGACTCGCACTTCTGGCCTGGGCGGGCATACGGCATCCGTGGCGTCGATAGGGCCTCGTCGCGCATCGAAGAGTGGGTTGGGCTTGGCTCGACAGGCGGAGGGCTCGCATACGACAACTCGTGGACCCGGAGCACCCCAAGCCATGAACGCGTCGCATCGTGACACCCCGCGGGACTGGTCCCGCCGCGCCCTCGGAATCATCGAGGCGGACTTCAACCGCTCGAGCGACACCCACCTCGTCCCACTCCCGCTTCCCTCCTTCCCCGACATCCATCTCTACTTCAAGGACGAGTCCAGCCATCCGAGCGGCAGCCTGAAGCATCGGCTGGCGCGATCGCTGTTCCTCTATGCCCTGTCCAACGGCTGGCTGTCGGAGGGCATGACCGTGGTCGAGGCCTCGAGCGGGTCGACCGCGGTGTCCGAGGCGTACTTCGCCCGGCTGCTCGGACTCCGGTTCGTTGCCGTGATTCCTCGCGGCACCTCAGAGGAGAAGGTCGCCCGGATCCGGTTCCATGGCGGGGAGGTCCACTGGGCCGAGAACCCTGGACAGCTCGTCGAGGAATCCGCCGCGCTGGCGTCACGGCTGGGCGGCTATTTCATGGACCAGTTCACCTACGCCGAGCGGGCGACGGACTGGCGGGGCAACAACAACATCGCCGAGACGATCTTCCTGCAGATGCGTCGGGAACCGCATCCCGAGCCGGCGTTCATTGTCTGTGGTGCGGGGACGGGTGGAACTTCGGCAACCCTGGGTCGATATGTCCGGTATCGCGGGCAGAAAACCCAGATCGTGGTCGCAGATCCCGAGCGGTCTGTGACATTCGACTACTTTGTCACGGGTGACCCCTCGCTCCGGTCCGGGGAGAGCACCCGGATCGAGGGCATCGGTAGGCCGCGAGTGGAGAAGTCGTTCCTCCGGTCCGTGGTCGACGGGATGGTGCGGGTTCCCGACGTCTGCAGCCTCGCGGCGCTGGACTATCTGGAGTCGGCACTGGGACGTCGTGTGGGCGGATCCACCGGCACCCTCTTCCATGGTGCCCTGCCCTTGATCCAGCGGATGGCGGAACGGGGCGAGCAGGGATCGGTGGTGGTTCTCCTATGTGATGGCGGGGAGCGCTACGCCCAGACTTACTACTCCGGGGAGTGGCGTCGGAACCAAGGGCTCGATGCCTCTGCGGAACTGGAGCGGATCCGCGCGCTCCTGGTCGAGGGCAAGTCCCAGCGGTGGCCTGTGCAGACAGCCGGCTGGGCCGCGTGACTCTGAGAGGCGCCGTGCCGGCCCTCCGTCTCGACCGGCGTCCGGGAATCCTCTGGTCTTGGGACCACCCACCCTGTATCGACTCCACAGTGTGAACGTCCGATGGCACAACCCGACCTCGGCGTCTGCCCGATCCGGCTTCACGCTGATCGAGCTTCTCGTGGTCGTGGCGATCATCGCCATTCTGGCCGGCATGCTCCTGCCGGCGCTCTCCCGGGCGAAATCCAAGGCGCTGACGACCCAGTGCCTCAACAACCAACGCCAGATCGGCATCGCGTTCCACCTGTACACCGACGAAAACCGGGACAGCTACCCGGTCTGCACCGGGTGGAATTCCTATGGGGGTGCCCTGGGCCGGGTCAACGACCACCACGGAGGGGCCACGCCCGCGACGAATCGTCCGCTCAACCTCTACATCGCGGCCACCAATTCCTGGAGGTGTCCGGCCGATCGTGGGGACTTCTTCTATCCGAACCGGACGGCGTTCGATGCGTTCGGCAACAGCTACCGGTCCCAGTTCGGGGTCAACACCTTCCGGACCCGCCACGTGACCGGTGATTCCCTGGCGTCACCCACCTCACCCGAGGCCCGGCCGATCAAGGTCGACATGGTGGCGCTCAGTCCCGTCAACAAGATCCTGCAGGGTGACGTGCCGTGGCATGGCAATCGCAAGCCCGAGGATCCCCGCAGCGCTTGGCACAATTCCCGGGGCGTGCGCGGGCATGTCATGCTCTATGGCGACACCCACGCGGCGTTCTATCGGTTCCCGCCGGAGATGGGGGATCCGAAGCTGATGAGCCTCTACGTGCCCGACAACGACACAACGAATCCACTGCGCCCACGTCCCGATTTCCTCTGGTGGTAGATCCCAGTCCCGCCGCCGGACTGGGCCGGATCCGCTCGTTCCTGATCGAGGGAAGGTCCCAGCAGTCGCCGGTGCAGACCGGCGGCTGGGAGGCGTGATGGGGGGCAGGGCCGCCTTGTCACCCGGACACGCCTTGCGCAGGATCTTCCCCAAGCCCATGAGAATTCCCTCTGTCATCCTGTTGGCGTTGGCGCCCGGCATCCTGATCCCGAACCTGGAGGCCCAACAGCCCGCGACCCCGCCCACCGTGGTCCCCACGGGGGTCTTGGCCGTCTCGGACCCCGACCTCGAGGTCACCCTCTGGGCGCAGTCCCCACAGCTCAAGAATCCCACCAACCTTGATTTCGACAGCGACGGCCGGGTCTGGGTCGCCGAAGGCGTCAACTACCGTGGCCATCACCAACGCCAGCCCCAGGGCGATCGCATCGTCGTCCTCGAGGACACCGATGGGGACGGACGGGCCGACAGCCAGTCTGTGTTCGTCCAGGAACAGGGCCTCCTCGCGCCGATGGGGCTCGCGGTCATCGACAACCGGGTGATCGTCTCGATGGCGCCCGACATCATTGTCTACACCGATGTGAACCGGGACCGGAAGTTCGACCCGGCGGTCGATCGCCGTGAGGTGCTCCTGACCGGGTTCAACGGACGCCGCCACGACCACAGTGTCCACAGCGTCACCCAGGGGGCGGACGGCCAGTGGTATTGGAATGCGGGGAACTGTGGGTCGATGTTCACCGACAAGTCCGGCCGCACCTTCCGCATCGGCAGCGCGTATGACGGTGGACGCGATCTGGGCTGGGAGCCGATGAAGATCGCGGGGATGAAGAGCGACGACGGCCACGTCTGGATCGGGGGCTTCGCGGCGCGCATGAACCCGGACGGATCCCAGGTCCGCATCATCGGACACAACTTCCGGAACAGCTACGAGCAGACGGTCACGTCCTTCGGGGATGTGTTCCAGAACGACAACGATGATCCGCCGGCGTGCCGGACCACGTTCCTGCTTGAGTCGGGCAACGCGGGGTTCTGCTCGGCGGACGGCCAACGCTCCTGGGGCGCGGATCGACGTCCTGGCCAGAGCGTTCCGGTCGCCGAGTGGCGTCAGGAGGATCCCGGCACGATGCCGCCTGGCGACGTCTACGGCGGTGGATCCCCGACGGGCATCGCGTTCGTCGAGGACAGCGCTCTCGGTCCCAAATACCGGGGACTGCTCCTGAGCTGCGAGCCGGGAAGGAACGTGGTCTTCGGCTACCTGCCCAAGCCCGAAGGGGCCGGGTTCGCGCTCAAGCGGTTTGATTTCCTGACCAGCAACCGCGAGGGCGAGTTCTCCGGGACCGACTTCCAGGGCGGCAGCAATCCCCACCGTCAGCTCAAGACACTCTTCCGTCCGAGTGACGTCGGCGTGGGTGCGGATGGTGCGATTTATGTGGCGGATTGGTTCGACCCGCGGGTGGGTGGCCATGCCGACTGGGACGACTCCACATCCGGGGCCATCTACCGGATTGCCCCGAAGGGTTACCGAGGCCGTCCGGCGAAGGTCAACCTCACCACCCCAGCAGGCGCCTCCGAGGCACTGAAGAGCCCGGCACTCCACGTCCGGGCCGCGGCCTACAACGCCCTCCAGGCCCAGGGTTCCGCAGCCATCAAACCCGTTGAGCGTCTTCTCAAGGACCCGAATCCCTACATGCGGGCTCGTGCGGCCTGGGTGCTGTCCCTCGATCCCAAGAACGGACTGCCCAAGGTGGCAGGACTGCTCAAGGACACCGATCCGCAGATGCGCGTCGTCGCGTTCCGTGCACTGCGTCGGGCTGCCGAGAAGGGAGTCGTCTCCGATGACAGCCGTTCATTGCGCAAGCCGTCACCCGGATCGCGCGTGTTCTTCCTAGAGACCGCACAGCGTCTGGCCTCCGACCCTTCGCCCGCCGTTCGGCGGGAGGTCGCCGTTTCTCTGCGCGATGAGCCCTACACCATCGCCGGTCCGATTCTTCTAACCCTGGCTGAGGGGTTTGATGGTGTGGACCGGACCTATCTCGAGGCCTGGGGTACTGGAGCCACGGGCAAGGAGAACCAGATCTATGACGCCCTCGTCGCCAAGACGAAAGCCGGTGGATCGGTCCGGTGGACGCCGGCGCTTGCAGCGCTTGCCTGGCGGCTGCATCCGGAGTCCAGCATCCCTGACTTCAAGGCCCGAGGCCTGGCGGAGTCCCTTTCGGACACGGAGCGCAAGAGAGCCCTCACGGCCCTTGGATTCAACCGGTCTCCGGCCGCGGCCGACGCAGTCTTGGAGGTCGCGGCCAAGTCCTCCGGCGCAGTGAAGGCCGAGGCCATGTGGTGGCTGCTCAACCGCAAGGATTCCCAGTGGAAGGACGCCGGCCTCGCCACCGCCCTGAAGTCACGCGGCGTCTACGACCCCGATGCGGTGTCGTGGATCGAGGCGACCGTACCCGTGGCGGAGTCTCCGAAGTTCACCGCCAGCGACGTGCTCTCCCTCCGTGGCGATGCCAAGCGGGGTGGGGAACGCTTCAAGGCCGTCTGCATCAGCTGCCATCGGGTCGAGGAGGTCGGAACCGAGTACGCCCCCAACCTCACCGGTTGGGCGCGCCGTCAGACCCCTGAGGTACTCGTGAAGGCCGTCCTCCAGCCCAGTGCGGAGATCGCCAGCGGGTTCAATGGCTCGGAGCTCACCACCCACGACGGCACGGTCATCCAGGGTCTGCTGCTATCGGAGGGCGATCCGATGATCGTCCAGTCCGCTGGCGGCCTGACCCAGATGATCCCGCGGTCCAAGGTGAAGTCCCGCCAAGGCCTCAACCGGTCTCTCATGCTGAGCGCAGACCAGCTGGGGCTTTCTGCGCAGGACTTGGCGGACATCGCCGCGTACCTGCGCGAACACTGAGGTTGCCGGTCTCCGGCATTGCCCGTGTTCTGGGGGGAGGGTACACCTCCCCCCATGCATCCCCTGTCCCTCAGTCGCGCTATCGCTTTTTCTAAGTCCGTCGGACTCGTCCTCGGACTGGTGTCCTGTCTCCTGAACCTTCGTGCAGCCGAGTCAACGCCGGCTTCCCCGTTGATCGGACGTTGGGACCTTACGGTGAAGGGGCCGGACCGCGAGTACCCCTCCTGGTTCGAGGTCCAGAAATCCGGTCACAAGACCCTCGTCGGCTCCTACGTCGGTCAGTTCGGCAGCGCGCGTCCGGTCAGCGAGGTGAAGATGGACGGCGACCGGTTCCGATTCGTCGTGCCACCCCAGTGGGAGGAGCGCACGACAGACGTTGTCGTGGAAGGCACCGTCCAGGGCGACACCGTCCGGGGCACCGTGACCGATGACCAGGGTCGCCGCCTGACGTGGACCGGGCGTCGGGCCCCGAAGCTGATGCCCACCAGCGAACCGAAGTGGGGTAAGCCGGTCGAGCTGTTCAACGGCAAGGATCTGACCGGATGGAAGGCCCTCTGGTCCAACGGCCCCCACGGCTGGGTCGTGAAGGACGGACTGCTCGTCAACGCCAAGCCCGGAGTGAACCTCGTCACGACCGGGACGTTTGGTGACTTCAAGCTGCATGTGGAGTTCCGCTATCCGCCCAAGAGCAACAGCGGCATCTACTTGCGCGGCCGCTATGAGGCCCAGATCGAGGACAATCACGGGCTGGATGCCGAGTCCCACCTGATCGGCGGCATCTACGGATTCCTCACCCCCGCGGTGAACGCCGCCAAGCCGGCCGGCGAATGGCAGTCGTATGACATCACCCTGACGGGCCGCGTGGTGACGGTCGTGCTCAATGGCGAGCGCGTGATCGATCGTCAGGTCATCCCCGGCATCACGGGCGGTGCGCTGGACAGCAATGAGGCCGCACCGGGGCCGCTGTACATCCAGGGTGACCACGGCACGGTGGAATTCCGGAAGATCACCCTGACCCCGGCCCGCTGAGGAATTCTTCGTGATCCTGGCGCCTTCAACATCTCTCTGCCCCGGTCGGAGGCGCTGCTCCTCCGGCTTCACGCTCATCGAGCTGCTCGTCGTGATCGCGATCATTGCGATCCTCGCTGGCATGCTCCTCCCCGCGCTGGGCAAGGCGAAGTCGAAGGCATTGGGCATCCAATGCCTCAGCAACCAGCGACAGCTCACGCTCGCCTGGACGCTCTATGCCGGGGACCACGCCGACCAGCTGGTATGGAACGACCTGACCGCGGACGGTTCCGGATGGGTGCGTGGGGTCCTGGACTACAACCCGGGCAATCCCCACAACACCAACCTCGCCAACCTGAGCGATCCAAACTACGCGAAGTTGGCCCCGTACACCCAGGCGGTCGGCATCTACAAGTGCCCGGCCGACACTTCCTACGTCGTGGCAAAAGGGCGTCGATATCCCCGGGTGCGCAGCCTGTCGCTCAGCCAGGCCATGAATTCCCGGGACGATTGGCTGAGCTTCCTCACCAAGAAGAAATACGTCGTGTTCCGGAAGCTCTCGGATCTGACCCTCATGGGCGCGTCAGAGGCCTATGTGTTCATCGATGAGCATCCGGACAGCCTCAACTTCGGCGACTTCGCCGTGGCGATGAACGACGGTGCCCCATCGGCCTCGGTTCACATCATCGATTACCCCGCCAGCAGCCATAACAAGGCGGGAGGATTGAGCTTCGGGGATGGCCATGCCGAGGTGCACAAGTGGGTCGACTCCCGGACGATCAAACCGGTGACCCTCAAGCCCATGACCCTGGTCGTGCCCTCGTCGGGCAACCGTGACATGATCTACCTGTCGTCCCGCGCCTCCGTGAGGGCACCATAGAGCGGTCGACGGGCGGGTCAGAACGGAATCTCGTCCCCGTCCTGGGCGATCCGGAACGGCACACTCCCAAGGTGGCCTTGGATCTGGGATGCGAGTGACGGTTCGGCCGAGAGCCATTCGGAAGCGAGGTGGACGAACACCACCTCGCCCGGTGGGTTCTGTAGGATTGCTGAACTCAGCTCGGGGAGCGACACATGGGAGAGTTCGGTCACCAGCAGGTCTGCATGGATTTCCAGGAGTCGCCCTGCCTCGTCGGCCCGACCGATGTCCGCCGTGTGGGCGACGCGGCGTTGACCATCCTGGAGCTGGAAGCTGAACGCCTCGAAGGAGGTCTCCGGGAGGACACCACCGAAACCGCGCTGCAGGGAGTCCAGGTGGGAACTGTGAATCGGCCACACCTCGACCGTCCCCACCCGGAACGGGCTTCCGGCCGTGAGGGGACACCAGTCGAGTTCGAATCCGATCAGGGTTTCCGGGAGGATCGTCGCCTGGAGCCAGGCCTTGAGGGCGGGGATGGCCTGTGCCGGTGCATGGATGGGGAGCCGACGCCGACGTCGGTGCAGCCAGAGGCTCTGGATCAGCATCGAAAAGCCTCCGACGTGGTCGCTGTGCATGTGGGACAGCACGAGGGCGTCGATGTCGTCGGGTCCCACTCCCGAATGGGCCAGGGCATGGCTAGCGCCGTCTCCGCAGTCGACGAGCAGGCGGGTTGATCCAAACCGATACAGGAACGCGGAGCTGTGTCGCCGCCCGCAGGGCTTGCCCTCCCCGACGCCGAGGCATTTAAGGCTGTGGGTCGGCTCGGCGGTGGACAGGGGCGTCATCGGTGTTTGGGACGCTATGAGCGGGTGCGACACTATGGCAAGGGCCGCCCGGCCCGGTTGGGGTGACGGTCTCTATCGCTCCCGACCACTTTGGGCTTTGCGCATCAGCGGGTCCGATCCTCATGCTCCGAGGCATGGCCACCCCGGAGTCCGACCCGCACGAGCATACCCACAGCGAATCGTTTCTTCGGTCCCTTATGCGACGTCAGCTGAAGCTGTCGATCACCTGTGCCCTCTCCTTCCTGATCGCGCTCCTCGGTCTGCCCCTCCTCAACTATTTCATGCCCGACACGATGTCGGGTCGGGTCGGCGGCTTCACGCTGTCGTGGCTGATCCTCGGCATCCTCTTCTTCCCCCTCGTGTGGGGCATCGCCTGGGTGTTCATCCGGCGCAGCATCGCCCTCGAAGAGCTGGAGGTCGACGAGGTGAATGCCCGGAAACGGCAACACGCTGCGCCCCGACGCTGAACCTCGAGGAATTCTGAACTCCCAGCTCCCGATCAGCCCATTCCATAAGCGACCCCCAAGGACATGATTCTCGCCGCGTTCGACGTCTGGATCCTCTCGTTCAGCGCCCTGACGGTGCTGGTCACCATCGGCATGGGCTACTGGGCCGCCCAGAAGTCCAGGACCGCCTCCGACTTCTTCGTGGCCGGCCGGGGGGTCTCGGTGGGCTGGAACGCATCGGCCATCTCCGGGGAATACCTCTCCTCCGCCTCCTTCATGGGCGTGGCTGGCATGGTGATGAGCTCCGGCTATGACGCGCTCTGGTATCCCGTCTGCTACGCCTGCGGCTACCTGTTCCTCCTGCTGTTTATCGCCGGACCCCTGCGGCGCTTCGGGGCCTACACGATCCCGGATTTCGCCGAGGGACGGTACGACTCCCCTCTGTTCCGGAAAATCGCGGTGATCTTCGTCCTCTTCATCGGCTTCTTCTACACGATGCCGCAGATGAAGGGCGCCGGGACGACGCTCTCCTACATCTTCAAGGACATCACCTTGTTCGGTGAGAAGGGGCTGCCCTATCCGGTGGGCGTGGTGCTCGTGGGCGGGGTGATCACCTTCAACGTGGCCGTTGGCGGCATGAAGGGCATCACGCTGGTTCAGGCGTTCCAGTACTGGCTCAAGATGTTCGCGATCTCGGTCCCGGTGTTCGTCCTCATGAGCGTCTATGGCAGCTATGGGAACCAGCTGGCGATGCAGGGTCCGGCGCCGGCGGTCTCGGCTGCGTCTGGCGCTTCTGTGGCCTCTGGGAATCCCGCCTCCGACGCCCTCCGGCAACCGCTCCCGGCCAAGGCCCCATCCGATGCCACCTGGCTCAATCCCTTCGGCCCCCTCACCAGCAAGGCGGCCAAGGCCGCCAAGATCGAGGGCCCGGCCACCCGTCCCTACGCACTGCTGTACACCTACTCCCTGATCATCGCGATCGTCTGTGGCACCGCTGGACTCCCCCACATCCTGGTCCGCTTCTATACGAACCCCGACGGCGTCGCCGCGAAGAAGACGACCATGTGGGTCATGATCCTCATCGGCGTCTTCTACGTATTCCCGCCGGTGTTCGGGGTCATGGGACGCAACCTGCTGCCGGCGCTCTACGACGGCACTGGGGTCAATGGCACCGACAAGATCGTACTGGAGCTGCCCAAGGTCCTGGACGCCGCGGGGGGTCCGGGTGGGATCCGCTGGGGTAGCATCCTGAGCGGGATCACCTGCGCCGGCGCGTTCGCCGCGTTCATGTCGACGTTCTCGGGCCTGCTGGTGTCCATGACCGGGGCCCTGGCGCATGACGTCTACGGACGCATGTTGCGACCCCAGTCCACAGCGGCGGAACGGATGCAGATGTTCAAGTGGTGTGCGGCGCTGACGGGCGGGGTGGCGACGCTGTTGGGCTGCTTTGTCGAGCCGCTCGAGATCAATTTCATGGTGGGCCAGGCGTTCGCCATCGCGGCGGCCAGCTACTTCCCGCTGCTGTTCATGAGTGTCTGGTGGCGGGGCATGACCCTGCAGGGAGCGGCCACGGGCATGCTCTCCGGGGGTATCTTCGCGCTGATGGCGGTGGCCCTCACCAACGTGAGCACCCTGTCGCTCGACAAGGGCCCCATGGGACGACTCTTCGCTCCGTTTGTTCCGCTCAACGAGTTCTGGGCCCATCATCCGCTGCTCCGGATCCTGTGCGAGCAGCCGGCGATCTGGACCGTACCGATGTCCATCACGCTGATGATCCTCGTCAGCAAGCTGACCCGTTCCTCTGTGCCCTCGGATGTCCGTCTGAAGATGCTGGTCCTGCACGCGCCTGAGAAGTTGGGGCTCAAGCAGGACTACATCCGGGAGCACGAGGGTGTAGGGCACTGAGGGGTGTTCCTCGGCTGGAGGAATTCGGAGGCTGGTGGTGTCGCTGCGCTCAACCCCTGGCTTCCAGCAGGGATGCCTCTGGCATCCGAAGGTGGGTGATGCAGGGCCCCGCATCACGGGGTGCGGGAGCGATCCATTCTGCCAGACCCTGTGCGGACCGTTTTCGTGGTCTTCTTAAATCCGTCTGGACCATTTTACGACGGTCGCGAATATAGCCCAATGGAGTCACTGGGGCGGCTGTACACGTCGATCCTGCAGGATCACCTCGATCGACATCGGCAGATGGCCTTCGTCACGGGGCCCCGCCAGGTCGGCAAGACCACGGTGTGCCGATCACTGGCCGAAGCGTACCTCAACTGGGACAACTCGGAGGATCGTCGCACCCTGCTCCGGGGCACAGGGGCGCTGGCGGATCTCCTCGGGCTCGATCGGCTGCGCGCGCGTAAGACCGTCGTGGCTCTCGACGAAATCCACAAATTCCCCCGCTGGAAGGGGTTCCTGAAGGGGGTGTTCGACACCTATGGAGATCGGGCCGGGGTGATCGCGACGGGCAGCGCCCGGATCGAGGTCTTCCGTCGGGGAGGCGACAGCCTGATGGGGCGGTATCTCCCCTACCGGATGCACCCGCTGACGGTCGGGGAACGCCTGCGCACCTCAATCCCCTCCGCTCCCATGGCCCCTTCGGCCGAACTGCCGGAGGCGGAGTGGTTGGCCCTCTGGGAGCATGGGGGGTTTCCGGAACCCTTCGTGAAGAGGGACTCCCGATTCACACGCCGGTGGCGGACCCTTCGTCAGGAACAGCTGGCCCGCGAGGACCTGCGGGACCTGACACGGATCCAGGACATCCGGACAACAGAGACTCTGATGCAGCTGCTGGCTGAGCGAAGCGGCCAGCAGTTGGTCTACTCCAACCTCGCCCAGGAACTCCAGGTGTCGGTCGACAGCGTCAAACGCTGGGTCGATCTCTTCACCCGACTGCACTTCGGGTTCCTCGTCCGCCCCTGGTCCCGGAACGTCTCGAAGAGCCTCCGGAAGGAACCCAAATGGTTCCTTCGGGACTGGAGCGGCATCACCGACGAGGGGGCCAGGGCCGAGACGATGGTGGGCTGCCACCTGTTGAAGGCCACCGAATGCTGGACGGACCTCGGCCTGGGGGAATTCGGGCTCCACTACCTGCGGGACAAGCTCAAGCGCGAGGTGGATTTCCTGGTGACTCGAGAGCGGAAGCCGTGGTTGTTGGTGGAGGTGAAGCTGGGCGAAACCCGGCTCTCGCCGGCCCTTTCCTGCTTCCAGGACCAACTGGGCGCTCCCCATGCGCTGCAGGTGGTCCACGCGTTGCCATTCGAGGCGGTGGAGTGCCTCTCGACACGACGCCCCGTCGTGGTCCCGGCGAGGACCTTTTTGAGCCAGCTTCCCTGAAGGGTGTGACCCCGGATCCGGATTCCCATAGAACGGCCAGGTTCCAAGCCGGAGGTTTCGGAGCGGGTGGGTGATGCAGTGCCCTGCATCACGGGGTGCGGGAGCACCCACGGGAGGCGTGACCTGTCGCTGGGGTGTCAGGAATGGCTGGGGTGTGGGAGGGGTTGAGCCTGGGGAGGGGCTTCACAGACGCCCATGTGCCGCAGAGCACTGCAGCACCCACCCCATGCTGGCTGACACTCCTGCCGGGGTGCGGGCCGATGGGATCGGTTGACCGGGGGTGTCGCTACGCTCAACCCCCGGCTACCCGCTGGGATGCCCCCGGCATCCAAGGAGGATCGCCTCAGCCGCCAGCGACGATGCGGACGATCTCGAGGCGGTCACCTGGTTGCAGAGGACGGGCTGGGAACTCCGACGGGGCCACGGCCTCGCCGTTGTGCTCCACCACCACGCTCTTCGGAAGCAGTCCCTGGGCAACGAGGAAGGACTCGAGGGTGCAGGGACCCGCTACCGTCACTTCGTTGCCATTGGCGATGAGCGTCACAGGTGCAGGGTAGGGAGCTTGTTCCTCCGCATCAATCCGACACCCGTTCGGCCCGCAACAGTCCGTCCCGTCCCATCCGGGCGATGAACCGAAAACGATCCGGGACCAGGCAGAGCGGCACGTCGTCCGCCAATTCAGGGAGGCCGAGCAGCCGGGCCCCGTTCCGTCCGCTCCCCGCGAGCGGGAGCAGATCGTCCCGGTTGGCCCGGAAGACTTCCCGAACCGTCCGAGCGGCATCATCGACCCAACCACCGCGGATCGATTGCCAGAGCCGGTCGACCAGGGCGCCGGCACCCAACGTGTCCTCCAGGGACCCGTGATCGAGGGTCCCAGCACAGACGAGGACCAGTTGGGGAAGCCGTCGTTCCCGGATCCATGATGCGGTGGCGTCGAGGTTGGCGAACGAGGTCGCCAACACCTCGGCCGCACCGCGACAGGCATCCAACGCCCGTGTGCCGTTGGAGGTGGTCATCACCACCGTTCGGCCGTCGACCCGGTCCGGGGTGAATTCCCGGGGTGAGTTGCCGAGGTCGAACTCGATGCCGCCGGTCCGGTCGGCCCCGATTCGGAAGCCGTCCCGCTCTCCAGCGAGGAGCACGGTGGCGTCCCGACGTCGGGCCTCCAGCGCCGTCGCGATGTCCCGCACCGGATGGATGGCAGTCGCCCCGTTTGAAAGGGCCTCCAGCATGGTTGAGGTCGCCCGGAAGACATCGAACACCACGCAGACGGACTGGCTCAGATCCCGCCCTTGGAGCGTGGCGAATTCGGCGGGGGTCAGGAGGACTTCGGTTCGGGTGATCATGAGGGTTGGTGTCGGTGCAGGGGCGGATTCCGTTGGGATGAATTTGGACTCAGGACGGCGTCGTCGGTCGGTGGTTGCGGATGAAGTGGAAGAGGTACTGCTGGGCGTAGCCCGCGTTCGGACCGAAGTGCGTCTCGGTGAACCGGAGGAGCGTGCGCGGCTTGGGACGTCGCCTCGGGAAGTACAGTTCGCGCAGGGCGCGCAACACCCAGACGTCCACCGGGAAGGCATCCTGTCGACCATAGGCGAACAAGAGGACGCAGTTGGCGATCTTCGGTCCCACCCCGGGCAGCCGGGTCAGCTGGTCCCGCGCTTCGGTTGTCGACAGCCCCCGGAGTGCGTTGAGGTCCAGTCGACCGGCGCCCACCTCCTGTGCTGCCGCCGCGAGATAGCGCGCTCGAAACCCCAGCTTGCACTCCCGCAGTCGGCCCTCGGGCACGGAGGCCAGTTGGATGGCCGTCGGAAATGCCCGGACTGAGGGTGCGTCGGTGGATCCCGGGATGGGGTCTCCGAAGGCGTCGCAGAGCAGCGCCACGCAGTGCTGGATCTGGATGATCTGCTTGGTCGAACTCAGGATGAAGCTCGCGAGGCATTCCCACGGATCCTGTCGCAACAGCCGGAGCCCTGGGCACGCCTCAGCAGCCGCCCGGAGCGGTGGGTCGTCGGGAAAGGTCCGGACGATCGCCTCGAGGTCGTCGTCGAGGCCCAGGTAGTGCTGGAGCCACCCCCCATCCCCGGGGTCCGTGGCCGTCTCCGCGACTAGATCCCCGGCCTCCGTGTGGAGCCGAACCCAGCGGTTTCCGATGACGCCCTCCCAGCCGCTGTTGATGTGCCGCCACCGGAAGGCCTGGCCCCCGTCGAGGGTCGCCTCGAGGTCGAGGGGTGGCATTGGAATCCGGAGCGACATGGCGTCCGCACAGTATGGGCATTCTCATCGGACGCCATCGACGGCTTTCTGGCGGGTCGGAGGATCGAGGCGGATCCGGATTGGATCGCGGGTTCGACTTTGTGCCCAAGCTGTCCACTCTCTCGCAACGATGTCGTCCGGACCTCCTGAACCGTTGCCGCGTCGCCTGCCGGAGCTGTTGGCTCCCGCGGGCGATTGGGAGTGCGCCCGGGCGGCGGTCGAGAACGGGGCCGATGCGATCTACTTCGGTCTCGACCGGTTCAACGCCCGGATGCGGGCCCGAAACTTCACCGAGGCGGACCTGCCGGCCCTGATGGAGTTTCTCCATCGGCGTGGGGTGCGGGGCTACGTGACCTTCAACACGCTGGTGTTTACCGAGGAACTCCCGGCGGCCGCTGACTACCTCCGCAGCATCATCGCAGCTGGGGTGGACGCGGCGATCGTCCAGGACGTGGGGATCTGTCGGCTCATCCGGAGACTGTCGCCCGACTTCCCGATCCACGGTAGCACCCAGATGTCGATCTCGAGTGTCGCCGGGGTCGAATTCGCCCGGGATCTCGGCTGCTCCCTCGTGGTGTTGGCGCGCGAGAATTCCATCGCCGAGATCGCATCGATCCAGTCCAGCCAGGCGTCCGCTTCCGGGACCCCTCTGCCGCTGGAGGTCTTCGTGCACGGGGCACTTTGCGTGGCCTACTCCGGTCAGTGCCTCACGAGCGAGTCTCTCGGTGGGCGCAGTGCCAATCGTGGCGAATGCGCCCAGGCCTGTCGGATGCCGTACGAGCTGATCTCCGACGGACGGAAGATCGACCTTGGAGACCGGCGGTATCTGCTGTCGCCGCAGGATCTCGCCGGGCTGGAGGTGCTACCCCAGCTTGTCGACGCCGGGGTATCGTCGTTGAAGATCGAGGGGCGTCTGAAGTCTCCGGAGTACGTCGCCAGCATCACCCGGGTCTACCGGCAGGCGCTCGATCGTCTCGCCGACAATCGAACCGTGCCTGTGGGAGGTGCCCGCTACGAACTCGAGATGGCTTTCTCCCGGGGCCTTTACACAGGTTGGTTCCGCGGCATCAACAACCAGGAGCTGGCCCATGCCCGCTTCGGCAAGAAGCGCGGGGTGTTCGTCGGTGAGGTGGTTGCCGTCGGACGTGACCGCGTCCGGATCCGGCTCACGGGCCCGGTGAAGGCTGGGGATGGTGTCGGCTTCGATGCCGGGCGACCCGACCAGGAGGAGCAGGGCGGACGGGTCTTCGGCGTCCGGGTGTCAGAACGGGGTCCGGGAAACTCCGAGGCGGAACTGACCTTTGGGGCGGGTGCCGTCGATTTTTCGCGGATCCATGTGGGGGATCGTGTCTGGAAAACCGATGACCCGATCCTGGAGCGCGATCTCCGAAAGACCTTCGAGGGAGACGCCATCCGATTCACACGCCCGATTACCCTGGAGGTCCACGGGGTATCCGGAGGCCCCCTGTCGCTCGTGGCCCGGGATTCCGAAGGTCATGTCGTTCGGGTCGAGTCCGCGCTCCCGCTCACCCCGGCTGAGAAGCATGCCCTGGGGCGGGAACGTCTGGAGGAGCAGTTTGGGAGACTTGGCGGAACGCCCTTCCGCCTGGGCGAGCTGATCGTGGAGCTGGCCGATGGGGTGCACCTTCCGGTCAGCGAACTGAACCGGATCCGTCGCGAGGCCATTGCCCAGCTCGAGGCGCTTCGGGCTGCACCGAAGCGATGGCAACTGCGGGTTCCGGATGTGGATCCCTGTCACGTATCCTTTGCGGAGGAGACCGATCCGGCATCGGTTCGTCCGGAGCTGATCGTGCTGGTCCGCACCCTCGATCAGCTTGATGCCGCGCTGGGGTGTGGCATCGAGACGATCTACTGTGACTTCGAGGATCCCAAGCGGTACCGCGAGGCGGTCACCCGGTTCCACACAGCCCGAGGATGCCGCGTGGCGGCTGCGCCCGGGAGTCCAGCGCCCTCGATCTGGGTGGCTCCGCCCCGGATCTTCAAGCCGGGTGAGGAGTGGATCCTGAAGCAGGTCCTGTCGTCCCAGGCCGACGGCTATCTGGTCCGGGCCCACGAACACCTGCGCTTCTTCGCCGGGCAACGTCGACGGGGTGACTTCTCCCTGAACGTCGCGAATCCCCTCACGGCCGAGCACTACCGGATCCGTCATGGCTTGGAGCGACTGACGGTCAGCTATGATCTCAACGCCGCCCAGGTCGAGTCGCTGCTTCGCTCCGCTCCGGCGTCGTGGTTCGAACTCACGCTCCACCAGCACATGCCGATGTTCCACATGGAGCACTGTGTGTTCTGCGCGTTTCTGAGCACTGGCACCGACTACCGGAGCTGCGGGCGTCCTTGTGACCGCCATGAGGTCCGACTGCGGGATCGGGTCGGACAGGAGCACCCGCTCAAGGCGGATGTCGGATGTCGCAATACGGTCTTCAACGCCCGGGCCCAGACGGGTGCGGAATTCCTCGATAGGTTCCTCGCCGCAGGATTGCGGGCCTTCCGGGTGGAGTTTGTGCAGGAGTCGCCGGAGGAGGTGCATCAGACCCTGACCCGGTATCGGGCGCTGTTGCGGGGGGAGCTCTCAGGTCAGCGGTTGTGGCAGGAGCTCCGGGTCCACAGCCAGCTGGGGGTGACCCGGGGTCAGTTGGAGCAGGCGGACGCGCGTCGGGTGTTTCCGAAGGGCTGATGGGCAACTGAGGTCCGATCGGTGGGGTGTCACGGCTGTCCACGGTGGAATCCCCAAATCTGGTGACTGCCGACCGATTGACACCCCAGGCCGCTTTCGAAAGTTTTAGATCCATGACCAAGGCTGCCATCCGACAACTCGTGCGATCCTCCGCCAAGTGTCCCGTCATTCTGAGGATGAACAACGGTCGGTCGGTGCGCATTGCTCATCCGGATTTCGTGATGTTCCCGGCGACCGAGGCGCAGGAGTTCGTGGTCAGCCAGCCGAGTCAGCCCTACCGCTTCGAGATCATCGACATGACCCAGGTGACCTCGGCCGAGGTGGACCGGAAGGGGTGAACCTGGGTGTCGTTCTACCGCGCTCGGGTGTGGTGAGCCCGTGGGTCTGGACCCTGAAATCGACTCGTCAGCCCCTGGGTGGGCTGCTACTTGATCCTTGCGATGAGCGCCCTTCGAAATTTGGTCTGCTCCCTGATGATCCCCTTGGGAGGTGTCCTCGCGGTCCTCGGGGCTGATCCTGCGAATCCCCCTGCCGGTGGCCCGCCCTTGAACACGCTGCAGCCCTCGCGCCCTGGGGTGATCCAACAGCCTGCTCGTACGAATGCCCTCAAGTTCGATGCGACGAGCAAGCATGTGGATCTCAAGGAAGGGGAACAGTCCGCCGCCTTCGTCTTCGCCGTCACAAACATCTCGTCTGAGGCAATCACAGTCTCCAACGTCAGCACCAGTTGCGGGTGCACGGCCGGACGCCTGCCGTCGTATCCCTGGAAGCTCGAGCCGGGACAGGGCGGACACGTCAACGTCACTATGGATCTCAAGGGCAAGTTCGGCCTGGTGACCAAGACCGCGACGGTCCTGACCTCGTCGGGAAGCTATCCTCTCACGGTCAGCGCCAAGGCACCCATGATGTCCGCCGCCAACACGATGGGTGACCGTAACCGCAACCTCGCCATCGCGGCCGCGGATCGGCAGGCGATCTTCCGCAACGAATGCGCCTCCTGCCACGTCCAGCCCGCGATCGGCAAGGTGGGCAAGGAACTCTACCAGACCGCGTGCGGCATCTGTCATGAGGCAGAGCACCGGGCCCAGATGGTCCCGGACCTCCGGACCAAGCTGGCGCACACGGACCGGAACTACTGGACCAAGTGGATCTCGGAGGGGCGTCCCGGAAGCCTCATGCCGGCCTTCGCGGCGCAGCACGGGGGCATCCTCGGGGTCGGTCAGATCGAGACGATCGTCGAGTATCTCGAGACCGACTATAAGAAGAACCCGCCTCCTTCGGCCTTCAAGCCCACGACGGCTCCCGCCTCCGCTCCGACCGCGAGTCCGGCGTCCGGCACCACTGGAGGCTGATGTCCCGCGGGCTCCTGATCACTTTCGAAGGGGGTGAGGCGTGCGGGAAAAGCACGCAGATCACACTTCTGGCCGAGCGTCTTCGTTCCACCGGCAGGATCTGCACGGTGCTCCGTGAGCCGGGTGGAACTCCTCTGGGCGAGAAGATCCGTCACCTTGTGAAGGAAGATCCCGTCGGTGTGGGCATGGCTCCGGAGGCCGAGCTGCTCCTCATGAATGCGAGTCGGGCGGAGCTCGTGCGTCGGGTCATTCGACCGGCCATTGATCGCGGTGAAATCATCCTGTGTGATCGGTTCTGGGATTCGACCATCGCCTACCAGGGTCATGGCCGCGGACTGGACCTCGGACTGGTTCGCTCCGTGATCGCTGCGGCGGTGGGAAGAGTGCGTCCGAACCTGACCCTCTGGCTGCGGGTCGATCCCGTGGAGGCGTCGCGGCGGCTGGTGGGACGGGGACAGTCGGCCGACCGGTTTGAATCGGAGAAGGCCGCATTCTTTTACCGGGTGCAGCAGGGTTACGCGGCCCAGGCGGTGGCGGAGCCGGACCGGTTCCGGGCCGTCGAGGCGGATGGATCCCGCGAGGCGGTGCATGAGCGGATTTGGGGGCTGGTGACGCCGTTGCTGTCCTGATTAGGCTGGCGCGTCATGATGGAGCGACTGCCTGGGTTCCGCGATTTCTACCCCGAACCGCTGCCGGCCAACGAGCCGTGGAGCTGTGATCTCCGGAACCATATCTTCGCCGCGTGGCGGGAGACCGCCCGTCGCTACGGGTTCCGGGAATACGACGGGCCGCCGCTCGAACCGCTCGAGCTCTACACCAACAAGTCGGGCGCCGAGATCGTCGCGCAGCTATTCAACTTCGTGGACAAAGGCGAGCGGGCGGTCTCGCTGCGGCCGGAGATGACCCCGACGGTCGCCCGTCTCGTGGCCACCACCGAGAGGGCCTACAAGAAACCGATCAAGTGGTTCTCGTATCCGCAGCTCTTCCGCTATGAGAAGCCGCAGAAGGGCCGGCTCCGGGAGCACTTCCAGCTGAACTGTGACCTCTTTGGGGAATCCGATCCGGCGGCCGACGCTGAAATGGTCGCCCTCCTCGTCGACGTGTTGCGCGCCCTGGGCCTGACCGCCACCGACTTCGTGGTTCGTCTCAGCAGTCGCCAGGCTTGGCAGCGGTTCTTTGCCGGTCGTGGCGGGGATCCGGCCCGGGCCTATGAGTTCTATCAGATCGTCGACAAGCTCGAGCGGGAGCGTCCGGAGGTCAGCGCCGAGAAGCTGTCCGCCCTGGGAATCGCCATGGCAGAGGTCCAGGAGTTCATCCGGGCGAGCGTGCCGGAACCCGAGCTGCAGGCGGTCCTCGACAACCTGTCGGCCCGGGGTCTGCGGGATTTCGTTGTGGTCGACTACGGTGTGATCCGCGGACTCGCCTACTACACCGGGATCGTCTTCGAGGCGTTCGATCGGAAGGGCACTTTCCGGGCGATTGCCGGTGGCGGGCGCTATGACCAGCTGGTGAAGCAGGTCAGCGAGGGGCGCGTGGACCTTCCGGCGCTGGGCTTCGGCATGGGCGATGTCGTGCTCGCCGAGCTGCTGAAGGACCGCAAGCTCGTGCCCTCGTTCCAGGGGAAGATCGAGGTGGTCATGCTGGTGGAGGATGAATCGCTTCGTTCGGAGTCTCTCGGTGTCGTGCAGGCGGTTCGGGAATCGGGCCGCTCGGTGGAGTTCACCCTGGTGCCTTCGAAGGGTGACAAGCAGTTCAAGCGCGCCCTCGAACTGGGAGCCACGCGGACCCTTCGTGTGGAGCGCGGGGAGGACTCGCACCTTCGGGTGCGGATCAAGGATCTGAAGACCCGCGAGGAACGGCTCGTGGCGATCGGCGACGTGGTCGCCCAGCTCTAGACCCAACGCGTCTCATGACCCTGCTCCCGTACGGTCCCCGGGCCTTGTTGGTCCGATATGCCGATCGGGCGGATGAGGCAGCCTTCGAGCTGGGGCGGCGGATCGCTGCGGCTTGGGACTCGGAATCGGGTCCTGAAGCTGCACGGTGCGTTGCCGGACTCGCGTCGTTTGTCTGGACTGGGGATGCCGTGGCCCTGTCGCGGGTCCAGGACTGGTGGGGTCATCGGCCATGGGAGCGGATCCCCAAGGAGTCCATTGCTGGGCGGGTGGTCGACATCCCGACGGAGTATTCGGGGCCTGATCTTGCCCGGGTCGCGGAGCAGTCGGGGCTCCCGGTTGGGGAGGTGATCCGACGTCATGCGGCGCCGCTCTACCGGGTCCACTGCCTCGGCTTCTCGCCGGGTTTCCCGTACCTCGGGGGTCTCGATCCCCAACTCGCGACGCCGCGACTCGCCACACCCCGGGTCCGGGTGGAGGCGGGGAGCGTTGCGATCGGTGGGGAGCAGACCGGTATCTACAGCGTCCCGGGTCCGGGTGGGTGGAATCTCATCGGGCGGACGGCGGTTCGGCTGTTCCGTCCCGATGCAGCGTCGGTCGAGGAAGCGGTGCTCCTTCGTGCCGGGGATCGCCTGCGGTTCATCCCGGTGGGGTCGTGTCCCGTCTCGGATTCGTCTGGTCCTCCTGAAGGTGGTGCCTCGGACGGTGTCCTTGGGGTCGTGAGTCCTGGGGTAGGGCTGACGGTACAGGATGGGGGCCGACCCGGGTTGGCGGGTTACGGTATTCCTCCCGGTGGGGCGATGGATCCCGTGGCGGCGCGATGGGCGAACCGGCTGGTAGATAATCCCGAGGATCTGCCGGTTTTGGAGCTGTGCCTGCAGGGGCAACGATTCCGGACGAAGCGGGACGTCTGGCTCGCGCTGACAGGATCCAGCGGAGGGATCCCGGGTCGATGTTCCGGCTGGTCGGCCTTCCGTGTTCGGGCCGGGGAGGAGCTGGAGTTTGGACCAGGCCCGGCGGGGGTCTGGAGTTATCTTGCGGTGCCGGGTGGATGGGATGTCGAACGGCGGCTTGGCAGCGCGAGCTCCTTGGCCAAGGCGGGGCTCGGACCGCGGTGGGTTCAAGGCCTGTGCCTCGACGTGGCCGGTGGGACGCACCCCAGGATACCTGGGTTCATGGCGGGACGTCGGGTGCAGGCGTCGGAGATTCCTCCGATGGAAGGCACTCCCCGGATCCGGGTTTGGCCTGGCCCTCAGTGGGATTCCTTTCCAGTGGAGGATCGGGAGCGGTTCGTCCGGGAGCCGTGGACCGTGACCCCGCAGAGTGATCGGTCCGGCTATCGGTTGTCGGGACCGGCACTGCGTCCGGATCTTCCGGATCTTCTCTCGGAACCTGTCCTGCCGGGTTCGATCCAGGTCCCGGCGTCCGGGCAGCCTGTGGTCACCATGCCTGACGGTCCGACCGTGGGGGGGTATCCGAAGATCGCGATCGTGGATCCTGCGGATCTCCCTGCGGTTGCCCAGTGTCGGCCTGGTCGGGCCGTCTGTTTTGAGTGGGCGATGGCGGCGGGCTGATCCGGCGGTTGGGTCCCGGGAGCACTTTGTTCGTGGGCGGTGTGGACAATTCCATGTCGGCCCCAACCATCGTGTCGACGCATGAAACGGGACTGGGTGGGAAGTCGTTTCGGTCTGTGGTGGGCCGGATCCTTGGGTTGGTGTCTGGCGCTGTATGGTCTGATCGGGGCCGACCTGCCCGGGGTGCAGCTTCGGTTGACGACACGGGAGATCGATCCCACGACGCGTTTTGAGGTGGTCTTTGACGAGCCGATGGTGGAGGCGGACCGGATCGGCTCTGCGGGAGAATTGTCGCCCCTCCGAGTGGATCCGCCGATCGAAGGGGAGTTTGTCTGGCGTTCCCGCAGGGTGGGTGTGTTCCAGCCGACGGATCCGTTGGCACTCGATACGACCTATCGGTTCCAGCTGAGGCCGAGTCTGCGACGGGCAGACGGCAGACAGTGGTCTGAGCGGTTGCGTCGGGACATCCAGACCCCCGGACTGTCGCTGGTGGTCCAACAGGACGAGTCGTGGAAGGCGTCTGGACTTCCGGCATTCCCTGCGGTCCTCGTGTCGGCGAATGCGGTCCTCAATCCCGAGGATCTGGTGGCGCGGTCCTCGTTCCGGAGTGGACCGCGTCGGATCCGGGCAAAGGTCGAGGCGGTGAAATTCGACCAGTGGGAAAAGCAGCATCCGAACCTGACACTTCCCCCGCTCACGTGGGTCGATCGTTTCCAGCAGGCCACGGCTGGTTCCGGGGCATCGGAGGTCGACCGTGAGTCCGGTGCGGCGTTCTGGATCCGTCCCGCGGAGGCTCTCGTGTCGACGTCATCGTGGATGCTGCACATCGAGCGCGGGGTTCGCACGGAGGACGGCCGTGTGCGGCTGAAGCAGGAGGTCCGGGAACCGCTTGGGGTCTCTCCGCCGCTGACGTTGGAAAAAATCGAGACGGTCAATGAGTTGGAGCGTGGACGGGAGCTTGAGCTGACCTTCTCCCGGCCGGTGGACCGAGAGGTGGCCACGAATTGGAGCCGATGGATCCAGATCGAGCCCGAGGTGGCCAACCTCAAGGTTCGTGCTCAGGGCAATTCGGTCGTTCTTGGGGGAGGCTTTGGACTCCATCAGTCCTATGTGGCCACGCTGCGAAAGGGACTGGTCTCGGAGGATGGAGTGCCGCTGTCGGTGGCTCAGGGACGGACGAACGCCTTCAAGTTCGATCCGATCCAGCCCCGGGTCTGGCTTCCGGGATTCTCGGAGGTCCAGCTGTTGGCGGGACATCGGAACTTTGAGATCCGGTCAGTCAATGTGGGGTCCGTCACTCTACGAGTGAAGGCGTTGAGTCGGGAGGCCCTTGTCCCGGGACTCAACGGATACCACCGGATGCTTGAGGCGCAGTGGTGGAACTCGTCCCGCCCGAAGGCTCCCATGGACTATGCGGCTCTCCCTGGAAGGACCGTGTTGGAGACCAACATCGTGGTATCCGGTGCCATCGATGAGCGGGTCCGGACTCCCTTGGGTTGGGACGCGCTGATTGGGTCCGGGCGTTCAGGGGCGTTCTTCGTCGAGGCGGACCTTCCGCGGGATGGCGCTTCCAAGGGCTGGGGGCCTCAGACCCTGGTTCAGCTAACGGATCTCGGGTTCGTCATGAAGCAGGGCGGTTCCAATTGCTGGATCTGGGTGGTTTCCCAGAGGACAGCCCAGCCCCTGAAGGGGGTCGCCGTGAGCCTGCGGGATGCCGAAGACGGGGTGCTGGCCTCGGGTGTCACCGATGAGCGAGGTCTTGTGGTTGTGCCGAAACAGGAGTCCGCCCGCTGGGTTGTGCTCGAGTCGGGCACGGATGTGCATGTGGCGCCCCTGCGCGAGGGACACGTTGGAACCTGGGGTATGGGACTGCCCCCGGGACGTTGGAACGAGACCGAGGTCATGATCTGGTCGTTCACCGACCGACAGGCCTATCGCCCTGGAGAACCCCTCCATCTCCATGCCCAGGTCCGACAGTGGAAGGATGGGGATTGGAGTTTCCCCGACATCGATGTCCTGAAGCTCAGCATTGAGGATCCAAGGGGACAGGTCGTCCTAACAACCAACCTGCTCGTATCAGCGAGGGGTTCCTCCGACTGGCATGGGGTGCTTCCGGAGGGGCCTCGCGGGACCTATGACCTGACCCTTTCCACCCCGCAGGGGCTGGGGCAGCGGTCGCTGAGGGTTGAGATCCGGGACTTCCAGCCCCCGGCGTTTGAGGTGCGGATCGACATGCCTTCGACCCTCCCTGCGGGAACCGAGGTCTCGGCCGGAATCAGTGCCCGATACTTGTTGGGGGCGCCGGTGACGAAAGGTCGGCTCCAATGGCATGCGGAGGCTGAGGATATGGCGTTCCAGCCGGAGGGTTGGGGGAGGTTCGTTTGGCCGGACCCCAATGCTGGGGGTTACGGGATTCGGGAGACTGGAACTGAGGGACAGGTCCATGTGACGGGGACCCAGAAACTGGAGACCGGGGATCCGGTCCGGATCCTGCCCTCGCTTCCTGGAAACCCAGCGCAACCTGCGCCCCAGAAGATCTCCGTGGTGGCGGAGGTGACGGATCTCAATCAGCAGACCGTCTCCCAGGTGGCGGAGGCGGTCCGTCATGCGTCGGACTTCTACCTCGGTTTCCAGTGGGCCGGTGGCCGGGAATCGATCCAGAAGGTCGGGGAACCTCTGGCCTTCCATGTCGCGGCGGCGGCTTTGGATGGAACCCCATGGACGCCAGCGGTCTCGGTTTGGGCGACCCTTCGCCGAATTGACTGGAAGACGGTGGTGGTGGAGCGGGCTGGGGGTGGTCTGGCCCATGAGCAACGCCGTGAGACGGTGGATCTGATGAGCCGGACGTTAACGACAACGAAGGTCGCCAAGCGGGGTGCCATCTGGGACGTGATGGAGGGACAGGCCCCATCGAAGAAGGGCGAGGATCCTGGAGAACGAAATAGGGGGCCACGAAATAGGGGGCCAGGTCATCAGTCTGGGTCCACCGGTGTTCCCACAGAAGGCCGGGTCACTGGTCGATCTGACCCGGACCCGACGGTTTCGGGAGTGGGGACAGGTCGTGGTCAACAAGCGTTGGAAGCGACAGAGGGACAGGTCCTCGGCGGAAAAGAGGGAACCGCGATAGAGGGCCAGGTCATTAGTCGTGAGGGGGCGGGTCCAGATAAGGGGCCAGGTCATCAGTTCACCCCGAACGCTGACACGGCAGGGGGCCAGGTCACGACCAGGGGCCAGGTCATTAGTGGTAGGGCGGGTGGGGTTTCAGGGTTCATGGTCGATCGCCCTGGGGCCTATGAGATTGAGCTGACCGCCACCGATGCCGGTGGACGTTCTGTGAGGACCTTCGTTGCCTTCACGGTCGATGGAGATGCTCGGCTCGCTTGGAAGTGGCATAACGGGTTCCAATTGGGACTAGTCCCGGATCGGACCACCCTCGAACCCGGGACACCGGCTGAAGTTCTGGTTGAGGCGCCGTTCTCCGGCACCGCACTGATCACCGTCGAACGCGAGAGCATCGGGGATGCCTTTGTCACCCAGTTGATCGGCAATTCCCCCTCGATTCGCGTTCCGTTGCGAACCAACGCCTCGCCCAACGCCATAATCGGCGTGTTCCTGGTCCGGGGGCTGGATGGGAACCCCCATGAACACCCCATGCCGGAATGGCGGGCCGGGTGGGTGAACCTCAGCGTGCCGGATCCCTCCCGTCTCCTCGGAGTCACTGTCGGATTGTCCACCAATGCGGCTCAGCCAGGGCAGGAAATGGAAGTCACCGTGTCAGTCCGCTCCCGTGACGACGTCCCGGCGGCTGGGGCTGAGGTGACGCTCTATGCGGTCGATGAAGGGTTCCTCCAGCTGCTAGGGACACCTGTGCCGGACCCGGATGACTTCTGGTGGGCGGAACGGGCGCTCTCGGTCGAGACCACCCAGTCCTTCCGGAACCTCCTCGAGGAGGATCCCGAACTCCTCGAATTCTCGAACAAGGGAGAGATCGGAGGGGGCGGCGGGCGGCGTGGACTGTCTCAGCGGCGCCGGTTTGTCCCGTGTCCGCTCTGGGAAGGGTCCCGGATCACGGACGATCGGGGTCAGGTCATGACGCGATTCACCGTCCCCGACAGCCTCACGCGCTATCGGGTGGTGGCCGTCGTGGCCTATGGGACACGACAGTTCGGATCGGCAGCCTCCACCTTCGAAATCCGCAAACCCCTGATGATTGAGTCAGGGCTCCCTCGGTTCCTCCATGTCGGCGATCGCCTCACCGCTCGGGCGCTGGTCCTGAACACTACCGGCGCATCTCTCGAAACTCGAGTCTCTCTCATTGTACCCACGAATGGCGTGATCCTCGACGTTTCGAAGGCGGCTCAGACGGTGGTGGTGCCTGCGGGCGGCAGCATCCCGGTTGATGTCCCAGTGACACTAACCGGGTCCTCGGACGGGGAGTGGATCTGGCGGGCCGAAGCCAAAAACGCCGCAGACGAGGTGGTGGCACGGATCCCGGTGACCCGTGGTATCCCAGATCTGGTGACCGGTGCCTGGGCCCGCGCGGGACGAAACGGCACAAACCTCGTTGCCGCACTGGACCCCGCTGTGCTCGAAGCACCTAGAACAGCGACAGTTCGTGTGGCAGCGGGTCCGCTCGGATTTGCCGGAGGGGCGGTCGACTGGCTATCCCGATACCCCTATGGGTGTGTGGAGCAGACTGCGGCGACGCTCGTTCCCTGGATTGTCGCCGCCCGGGTTCCAGGACTTCTGGGGCCGGTGGATCCTGTCGAAGTGACCCGACGAGTCGAGGCCGGCATCCGGCAACTGTGGTCGATGCAGCTGGGTTTGGGCCTGCTTTCGTCCTGGCCTGGGGGCAGTGACGCCGCCGACTGGGGCAGCGTCTACGCAGCGTGGGTCCTCCAGCAGGCATCTTCCGCTGGGTTCAGTGTGGACTCCATCCGCCGGGAACGCCTGCTGAATGCGTTGGCCGAGATGGGCCGCTCCCTCCCCTCGGATCCGCGTCCGGATGGTGCATCACTCGGATGTTTCCTGGCGGCGGTTTTGGCGGATTCGGGGCGACCGGATCCGTCCCTGAATGCCGCGCTGGTCGACCAGGCCGATGAACTCACCCCAACGTCGAGGGCGTTTCTCGCCTGGGCGCTGGCGGTACAGGATCCCAAGGATGCCGACCTCAAGACGGAGGCCGTCCAACTGCTCACGGCTGCAACCTCAAACTGGGATCGGAAGCGCCTCCAGAAATCGGAGGATTACTGGGATCCCGCCCGTTTGCCTGCCGTGCGATCCCTCGCCGGACAACGACTGGGTCTGGATGCCCTGACCCTCGACCGTGATCTCGTCGCCCTGCTGGCGGAAGGTCGTGGCGGGTCGTGGGCAACAACCCAAGGCAATGCCTGGGCCCTCTGGGCCATGGCGACCGATCCTCGATCAACCCTGGAAAACCCTCTTCGAGGGACGTGGTCCATCGGTTCCCAGTCCGAGGATTTTGAGCTCACCCGGGAACTCCCGATGCTGCGCCGACAGGTGCCGCTCGACACCGGCTCCCTTACTGCAGGCCTTCAAATTCATTCCGAAACGGATCGTCCCGTGCTCGTTCAGGCACAGGTGACTGCGGAAAACCGGATCGATCCCGCTCTCGCGCAGCCTGTCGATCGGGGTCTCGGCATCCGGCGGACCTACGAACGTCTGGACGATGAGAACCACACCGGTCCGCTTGATGGGCTTCGGGTTGGGGATCGGGTTCTGGTGACGCTACGTCTCGACGTGCCCGAGGATGTCGACTGGCTGGCGGTCGAGGACCCGATCCCCGCCGTGTTCGAACCGGTCCAGGCCGTCTTCAAGACCGAGGGTCGTACAACGCACCCGTTGATTCCGGAGTGGTCGAGCGACTTCCGGGAGATCCATGGGGATCGGGTGCGGTATTTCAAGAACCGCGTGCCCGAGGGCATTCACTGGATCCGGTACCTGGCCCGGGTCCGATCCGTCGGAGACGTTGTTGCTCCCCCGGCGCGGGTCGAGGCGATGTATGATCCCGACCGGTTTGGCCAGTCGGCGGGTGGACGTATCCAATCGGCGCCCTGAGATCCAGCGAGGTCCTCGTTGAAGATCAGCCTCCATCTCAGCGGTCGTTCGCAGAGCCTGCTCCGCTGGGTCGGTGGGGTCGCGGTGATCCTGTTTGGTGTGATCGCAGTTGGCTGGTTTGCCCTTCCGCTGCTGCCCTTGCCGGATGGGATCGAGGACCCGGTCCTGGTCGCACCGGAGGTCGAGTGGGTGGACCGACATGGCGTGACCCTGCGTCGGATTCCGGCCTCGGACCGGTCGGGATTCACGGCCGGTGTTGCGGAGGCGGATATTCCGGAGTCGGTGATTCGGACGACCCTGGCGGCCGAGGACGCCCGGTTCTTCGATCATCCGGGAGCCGATCTACCGGCGATCTTTCGTGCCGCCTGGCAGTGGCTGCGCAACGGGCGTGTGATCAGTGGCGGATCCACTCTCACCCAACAGCTGGTCAAGCTGGGACATCCCCGACCGAGGACAATGTCGACAAAGGTCCTTGAGGCGGTGCTGGCGCTGCGCCTCGAGCGAGCCTGGGACAAGCAGCGGATCCTGCGGGCCTATCTGGCCCGGATTGACTACGGGAACCGGTGTGTTGGTCTTGCGGCCGCCTCACGACACTATTTCGGCAAGCCACCCGGTCAGTTGGACTGGGCGGAGGCGGCCTACCTCGCCGGTCTCCCCCAGGCTCCCTCCCGGTTGAACCCCCGGGTCCGTCCCGAGCGGGCCAAGCGCCGTCAGGAGTGGATTCTGCGTCGCTGTGTCGATCTTGGGTGGCGGAGCCCAGACGCGGCCCGGCGGGATGTCGCTGAGCGGATCCGGCTTCATCCAGCGGGAGGTGAGTTCGAGGCGCCGCACTTCGTTGACCTCCTTCGCTCGATGTATCCCGTCGCGTCCGGTCGTTTGGAGACGACGTTGGACCTTCGGATCCAGCATGTCTGTGAGCAGGCAGTACGTCGGCATCTTGAGGGACTCCGGGATCGGTCGGTCCGGGATGCGGCAGTGGTCGTGCTCGACACCCGCGACGCCTCGGTGTTGGCCTGGGTGGGATCGCCGGACTGGTCCCGACCGGATGGGGGACAGGTCAACGGTCCGCTCGCGCGCCGCTCACCCGGGTCGGCGCTCAAACCTTTCGCCTATGGGCTGGCCTTCGAACGGGGATGGACGGCGGCGTCTGTGATCCCCGATGTGCCCACCGAGGTGGTGACCCCGACCGGACTGTTCCGTCCCGAGAACTACGACCGTCGTTTCCGTGGCCCGGTGACTCTTCGTGAGGCGTTGGCGGGATCCTTGAACGTACCGGCCGTGCGCCTTCTTGAACGACTTGGAGGCCCTCAGGTGTTGAAGGAGCGCCTTGAGGGCATGGGACTACAGACCCTGGATCGCCCGGCCTCCGACTATGGATTGGGGCTTGTGCTGGGGGATGCCGAGGTTCGCCTCGTGGACCTGACGGCGGCGTACGCGACCCTGGGCCGACTTGGCATCCACAAGCCGTGGCGGATCCGTCCATCGGAATCCTCGTCCGGCATTCCTGTGGCTGACCCTGGTGCTTGTTGGCTGGTGGGAGATGTCCTACGCGATCCGCTGGCCCGGGCCGCCCAGTTCGGATTGGAGACTCCGCTGCGGATGCCGGTTCCTGTGGCGGTCAAGACCGGGACTAGCACGGGTTACCGAGACAATTGGGCCTTCGGGGTGACGCCCGAGTACACGGTCGGCGTCTGGGTGGGCAATTTCGATGGCACCCGAATGCGGGACATCTCGGGCGTGGATGGGGCTGGCCCCATCCTTGCCGATGTGGTGGCGGACCTCGACCGTCGGATGGGGACCTCGATCCCTGAGCCGCCGGTCGGCATCCTGCGTCGGGTGGTCGAGCCGCTCACGGGGCGATGCACCCCCGTGGGCCAGCCGGGTCGCGAGGAGGTGTTTCTCCCGGGCACGGAACCCGCCATGGAACGGCCGGAGGATCGGGATCGTGAGGGCCGGGTGGTGCTGGGGTCTGAATACGCCGACTGGTGGTGGAGCCCGGACCAGCGGCTCGGAATCCGTGCGGTCCTGGGTGGAGGGGACGTCGACTCTGGATTCAGGATCCTCCATCCCCAGACAGGAACTGTGTACTGGTGGGACGCAGACCTGCCGGCTGAAGCGCAGGAAATCATCCTCCGGTCCAGTGGTGCCTGTGTGTGGGAATCAGAGACCTTGTCTCTCATGACGAGAAAGGATGCCTCCGTGGCACGGCTGACGCCTGGCCGTCACCGCCTCGTAGCTGTCGCTTTGAACGGACAGCGCAGCGAGGTCTGGCTCCATGTCCGCAGTCGGTAGGGCTCCGTTCTCGCCCGTCGGCATCCTTGCCGCTTACATCGGGAGGTCATGCGCTGGGACATCAACTGCGATCTCGGGGAGGGTGAGCCACTCGCGCGAACCCGGGCCCTGATGCGGTGGGTGACCTCGGTGAACGTGGCATGTGGCGGGCATGCGGGAGATCTCCAGAGCATGGAACGCTGCGCTGTTTTGTCAGTGCGGCATGGAGTCCGTCTCGGGGCGCATCCGGGTCTGTCGGATGGGTTTGGTCGGGTGTCCTGTGCGGTGTCGGCCCAGGACCTTGAAGCACTCCTGGTTCAGCAGGTCGGCACCCTTCAGGTCGTGGCCCGGGCATTCCGGGCCCGGCTCCACCATGTGAAGCTGCATGGTGCGCTCTACCATGCGGTGGAGCGTGAGGCCCCTCTGCGCAAAATGTTCCTTCGTGCGATGGCTCGCTGGTTTCCGGGCTTGAAAGTGTATGCCCTCGCCGGAGGTCGTGTGGCGGCCGAGGGCGGCCGGGCTGGTGTTGTCGTCTGGCAGGAGGGATTCCTCGACCGTGGCTACCGGCATGACGGAACCCTGGTGCCTCGGGGTGAGGTGGGTGCGCTGTTAGGGAATGCGGGTCGAAGGAGGAAGCGGCTTGAAGGACTGCGTCATGGCCTGGGCCTTTACAGCGAGGACGGTCATCCCCTTAAGGTTCGGCCGCGCACGCTCTGCGTACATGGAGACTCGGACGACGCCGTGCGGCTGGCGCGCTTGGCGCGTCGGATATTGGTCGAGGATTGAGGTCCACCTCCCACGGGTTTCGATCGGATGATCCCAAATCTTTTCGACCTCTTGACGACCGAAAATTTCTTCATATTTCTTAGGCTCCGTCGCGCGAAACTGCTTCAGTCATCACTTCAATTGGCATGATTACCGTCGAAAATCTCGTGAAGGATTTCGGACCCAAACGGGCCGTGAACCGGGTCTCCTTCACCGTCAAGAAGGGTGAGATCCTCGGATTCCTTGGGCCCAACGGCGCCGGCAAGTCGACCACGATGCGGATGATCACCGGATTCATTCCGCCGACCTCCGGTCGGGTGGTGGTCGGGGGGCACGACGTCAATGAGGACCCGATCCCCGCAAAGCGTCTCATCGGCTATCTCCCCGAAAGCGCCCCGTGCTACAGCGACATGACCGTCCACGGGTTTCTCTCCTTCGCGGCCGAGATCCGCGGGCTCCACGGATCCGCCAAGGAGGAGGCCGTCCGCAAGGCGGTCGGCCTGTGCTTCCTGGAGAGCGTTCTGCACCAGTCGGTCGACACCCTGTCGAAGGGGTTCCGTCACCGGACCTGCCTCGCCCAGTCGATCATCCATGATCCGGAGGTTCTCGTGTTGGACGAGCCGACGGACGGCTTGGATCCGAACCAGAAGCACGAGATCCGCCAGCTTCTCAAGCGGTTTGGTCAGAACAAAGCGATCATCTTCTCGACCCATATTCTGGAAGAGGTTGACGCGGTCTGTTCCCGGGCGGTGATCATCGACCGCGGCCATGTAGTTGCGAACGGAACCCCGGCTGAGCTGCGCGCCCGTCATGAGCTGGCCGGCTCTGTGAGCCTTCGTGTCCAGGGTGCCGGGGCCGAGGCCGTCCGGGACCGGTTGGCTGGCCTGGGTGTCGCCGGCAAGGTCACGGTCAGTGCCGAGGCAGGATCCGTCCTGGCCCGGGTGCTGCCGCGGGACAGGACGATCTCGGGCGACCTCGCCCGGGCTGTCGCCGAGCTGGCCGGCCGTGAGGGCTGGCGGTTTGACGAACTCCGGACCGAGGAGGGACGCCTCGACGAGGTGTTCCGGACGATCACCCAGCCCGACAGCCGTCGGTCTGCCGAGTAACCCTCAACCTTTCCCGAGCGATCCATGAACTCCGAATCCTGTCGAACCATCTGGACGATCGCGAAGCGCGAACTCGTGGGGTACTTCAACTCCCCGGTCGCCTACGTCTTCATCGTCATCTTCCTGCTCCTGAATGGCTTCTTCACCTTCATGCTGGGGAACTACTTCCTCCGTGGGGAGGCTAATCTCAACGCCTTCCTGATGTGGCACCCATGGCTCTACCTGTTCCTGGTGCCTGCGGCCGGAATGCGCCTCTGGTCCGAGGAACGCCGGGTTGGAACCCTCGAGCTGCTGCTGACCATGCCGATTGCCGCGTGGCAGGCCATTGTCGGAAAGTTCCTCGCCTGCTGGGTCTTCATCGGGATGGCGCTCTTCCTGACATTCCCGGTCGTTGTCACCACCAGTTACCTTGGGGATCCCGATTTGGGTGCGATGATCAGCGGTTACGTCGGCAGCTTCCTGCTCGCTGGGGCCTATCTGGCGGTGACGGTGATGACGTCGGCCATGACCCGTAACCAGGTGATCTCGTTCATCCTGTCAGTGGTCATCTGTTTCTTTCTCATCCTCGCCGGATGGGAGCCGGTGACCGACCTGATGGTCCGCTGGGCACCGGACTGGCTGGTGAGCACTGTCGCGTCCTTCAGCGTCATGCCCCACTTCATGCAGTTCCAGCGTGGCGTGATCGATCTCCGTGACCTCCTGTTCTTCGGATCGGTCATCACCTTCTGCCTCTTCTGCACGAGCGTAGTGCTCCGTGGACTCCGCGGAGCCTGAACCTTCGACCTGTCGAACCGATGAAAAACTCGAAGTTCCAAACCCTCCTGTTCTCCGTGGCCGGTGTCGTCCTGGTCTTCATCGCCATCGTGGGCCTGAACCTGATCGTCAGTCAGACCCGCGCCCGCGTGGACCTCACGGCCGACAAGCTCCACACGCTGTCCGACGGGACCCGGCAGATTCTCAAGCGCGTCGACGGTCCGATTGAGATGCGCCTCTATGTCAGCAAGGGCAAGGAGCGCATGCCCGAGCAGCTCAAGACGTACGTGCAGTCTGTCGAGGATCTCCTCGGCGAGTTTCGGGTGCAGTCCGGCAATCAGATCGAGATCAAGAAGCTCGACCCCGAGCCGGATTCCGAGGCCGAGGACTCCGCGAAGTCCGACGGCATCCAGGGACAGCCTCTCTCCAACGGCGAGGAGTTCTACCTGGGTGTCGCAATTGAGAACCCGCCCGAAAAGGTGGCCCTTCAGCTCATGCCCCAGCGTGAAAAGCTTCTGGAGTACGACCTTGCCCGGGCCGTCTCACAGGTTCTCTCCACCAACAAGCCTATCATCGGTGTCATGACCCCGCTCCAAGTGATGGGTGGGATGAACCCGATGATGATGCAGATGGGGCGTGGTGGTCAGAGCGAGCCGTGGGTCTTCGTCAGCGAACTGAAGCGGGACTTCGACGTCCAGACTGTTCCGATGGACACGGACTCGATCGACGAGAAGGTGAAGGTGCTCCTTGTCGTCCACCCGAAGGACATCACAGAGAAGGCGCAGTTCGCGATCGACCAGTTCGTGCTCCGCGGCGGGCGACTCGTGGTGTTCGCCGACGCCCTCTGTCTCTCTGACGCCCAGCGTCCGCAGATGGGTGGGATGGGCATGAACTTCGGCACCAGTTCCTCGCTTCCCAAGCTCTTCAAGTCATGGGGCCTCGACTTCAGCTCCCAGGTGGTTGCTGACACCCAGTTCATGAAGGAACTCGGGGGTCGAGACGGCCGGCCACAGTTTGTGCCCGGCTTCCTGTTCATCAACTCCAAGGGCGTGAATCCCAAGGATGCCGCGGTGGGCCAAATCGACGACATCTGGATGCCGTTCGCTGGCGCGATCCAGGGGGCCGCCACAGGTGGGCTCAAGTCCGAGCCGCTTCTCTTCAGCTCGACCGACTCCCAACTCGTCGACGGTATCACTGCCCAGCTCAATCCGGAGAAGATCCTCCAGGACTTCAAGTCCTCCGGGGTCACCTACAACCTCGGTGTCCGGCTCTCCGGCAAGTTCAAGACCGCATTCCCGGACGGAAAGCCATCGACGGGTGATACCAACGCCCCGGCTGGGCCGGCAGCGCTCAAGGAAGGTGCCGCCGAGAACACGGTCTACGTGTTCGGCGACGTCGACATGCTGGCCAACAACTTCACGGTCCAGATCAACCCGATGTTCCGGATCGCGACGCCGATGAACGGCAACCTGAGCCTGCTTCAGAATATCGTCGAACAGGCGTCGGGTGACCCGAGCCTCGTGGGGGCGCGGAGCCGGGCTTCCGTGCGTCGCCCCTTCACGGTGGTGCAGGAGATGGAGGCCGCGGCGCGCAAGAGCTACCAGGCCAAGATTGAGTCGCTGGACGCCAAGCTGCAGGAGCTCCAGACCAAGCTCAGCGAGATGCAGGTCAAGAAGGAGGGCAACTCGGCCCGCCTGATCCTGTCACCCGAACAGCAGCAGGCGCTCAAGAACTTCACGGAGCAGCAGGTCAGCACCCGCAAGGAACTGCGGGTCACCCGCCGCAACCTCCGGCAGGATGTCGACGCGCTCGAGAGCCGGCTCAAGTGGCTGAACATCGCCGCCATGCCGATCCTCGTTGCCGCCGTCGGTATCACCCTCGCTGTCGTCCGCCGTCGCAGGATGGCGGCACGCTAGGAACCGATCCCGCACCCCTGTCATTCATCGAAGAAACGATTGGAACGATATCCCGCTCCTCGACGCATGAAATCACGACAACTGATGTTTCTGGTAGTGGCCGCCCTCGTGCTGGGGGGTGGTGGACTCTGGGTCCTTCGCCAGCGGAGCGCCGGCTTCGAGCGCTCCAAGACCCACATGGGCGGCAGCCTCTTGGGCGCCTTTGACGGCTCCTCCGTGGCGGCGGTCCGCATCACCCAGGGATCCAACTCGGTCAACGTGGTGTCCGATGGTTCCGGATGGGTGGTCCGTGAGCGGGGCAACTACCCTGCGAACGTCACCGACCTCGGCGCGTTTGTCCGGAAGCTCGCGGAACTGAAGGTCACCCGCCCTGTGAAGGTGGGCACCTCCCGACTCCCTATGCTGCAGCTGTCGGGCGACGGATCGACCCTCGTCGAGCTGCTCGACGCCTCCGGAAAGCCCGTGAAGTCACTCCGCCTCGGTAAGCAGAGCACCCGCGGCGGGGAGGACGACATGATGGGTGGCGGCGGCATGCCCGACGGGCGCTACGTCCAGGTCGGCGATGCAATCTCTCTGATCAACGATCCGATGGGCAACGCCCAGCCGAGGCCAGAGAACTGGATCGCCAAGGAGTTCATCAAGGTCGAGCAGCCGGTCCGGGTCGAGATCCTGCAGGCGGAGTCCACCAATAGCTTCACCCTGACCCGGACCAATGAGTTCGCGGAATGGGTCCTGTCCGACGCGAAGGACGGTGAGTCCCTGGACAAAAACAAGCTGTTCGCCTTCAACAGCCTGATGAGCGGTCCCAGCTTCACCGACCTCGTCCTCAATCCAGACCTCGCCAAGCTCGGCCTCGACAAGCCCACCGTGGCGAGGATCGGTACGGCATCGGGCCTCGTATACGAGATCAAGATCGGTGCGCCCGACGGGGAATCCTATCCGGTGCAGGTTGGGGTCTCGGGCACGCCTGCCCGGGAGAGGACTCCTGGCAAGGACGAGAAGCCGGAGGACAAGGAACGCCTCGACAAGGAGTTCAAGGACAAGCTCGCCAAGCTGGATGAGAAGCTGAAGACGGAGCAGGCCCTCGGGAAGTGGACCTTCACGCTGGGCAAGTGGACGGTCGAGCCGCTGCTCAAGAAGCGGTCGGACCTCTTCGCCGATAAGAAGGTCGATGGGGCGCCTACAGGCGACGAGCCGATCCCAGGTGGCGATGCGGTCCTGCCGCTCAAGCTGCCGGGAGCGGAGTGATCCGGCGGCGGAACTGTAACGGCCGACGATCGGGAATGATCGTCGGCCGTTTCGCTTTTGTGTGGGCTGTGTAGGTCGATCGCGTGGCCACTCACAAGCGGCTTCAGATCCTGAGGAACAACCGCTGCCGGTACATCCAGAGGAGGATCAGCCAGAGCACCGCAAAGGTGGCGGCCCCGTGGAGGAACGGTTCGTAGGCTGTGCCTAGGAACTGGAACGCCTGCTGACCCAGATGGGTCTTCAGATTCTTGGCGATGAACCCGTCGAAGAGATGGGCGATGCAGTAGGCGGCGATCGAGTTCATGCCGATGACCTGCAGGGGGAACAGGGCACGGGACAGGTGGAGCCTCTCGATGAGCGCATAGAACGCCGCCATCAGGAGGAAGCACCAGCCGCCACTGAAGAGGACCCAGCTGGGGGTCCAGATCCGCTTCACGATCGGGCAGATGCCGAGCTGGTTCAGAAACCATCCCGAGGAGAGGCCCGCAACACCGGCGATGAGCAGCCAGATCATCCGACGTAGGTGGGAGGGCGAGTTCCGGAGCACGTCGCCGGCGAGCACTCCGAGGAGCATGGTGCCGAGCGTGGGGATGAAGCTCAGGGTGGCGTAGCCGCCACCGTTGTAGACCCACTCCTTGGCGCGTGGGAACCAGTTCAGGATCTCGCGATCCGCGGCCCACGCGAGGTTGGCATTTTTCTGCCAGTGCTCCGCGAACCCGGAGTGGCCATGTTTCTGGAGCCAGTCGGATGGAACCCCGACCGCGCTGAAGTCGAATCCCTGGCCCGGGGTGTAGACGGCAAAGGCGGCCCAGTAGCCCACCAGGAGGACGGCCAGTGCACCCCACTGGATCCGGCGTGATATCATCCCGAGGGCGAACAGGAATGGATATCCGAGGCCGATCTGGGAGAGCGTGTCCTCGAGGGTCCAATTCGTCTGCGAGGCGCCCGTCGATCTCAGGAAGACCCCTAGCAGGACCAGGATCACGGCCCGCCACAGGGCGTGGAACCACATCCCGACCCGGGACTGCCCCCGTGCGATCCGCGAGGCGATGGAAAAGGGCAGGGCGACCCCGACGAGGAAGGAGAACGACGGTTGGATGAGATCGTGCAGCACGCAGCCGACCCATTCGACGTGCTCCTGGTGGTGGCAGAGGGTGTCCCAGAACCCGCTGGGCTGGCCGGCCGACCGGAGGTTGCTGGCCACGGCACAGAACCGGAACAGCTCGCCCATCATCAGGAACATCACGAACCCGCGGTAGACGTCGATGGAGCCGAGACGTTTTGGTAGGGAAGGGTTGGATTCGGAGGACATGACGTGACGGTCACCGACCCGGCCGGCCGACTGAATCAAAAAGTGGGACCTCGGGGGCGCTTCGGATGAAGGGTCCCGGTGAGTGTCGGGCCGTGTAACAGGGCGTGGGTTCGAACACGGCCACTCTGCGTTACCGGATGAGGGGTTGAGGGCGATGGGATTTCAGACTAGTCCTTGTCGACCTCGAACATCGTTCCTGGAATGAGCACGCCCAGCACCCCCTCCCTGTTGATCGTCGACGACGAGAAGACCACCCGCGAAGGACTACGGGCGGCCTTCGAAGACAAGTTCGATGTCTACGTTGCTGAGGATGCCGCCCGGGCCTGGCAGCTGCTTGAGGAGGAATCCTTCGCGGTCATGCTCACCGACCTGCGCATGGCGGGTGAGGATGGACTCAAGCTGATCCGGCGCGCCAAGTCCCTCGAACACCCCCCGGTCTGCATCCTGATGACCGCCTACGGTTCGGAGGATGTCGCGGTCCAGGCCATGAAGGAGGGGGCCGACGACTACATTTCGAAGGGTAAGCTGCAGATCGACGAGCTGGAGCTCCGCATCCGACGTGCATTGCAGCGGCAGAACCTCGAGTCGGAGAACCGTCAGCTCCACCAGCGCCTCGAGAAGCGGTTTGGCGTCGAGAACATCATCGGGGAGGCCCCGTCCATGAAGGAGGTCTTCGAGACCATCCGGGCCGTGGCTCCTACCAAGGCGACCGTCCTGATCACGGGAGAGAGCGGCACCGGCAAGGAACTCGTGGCCAAGGCTATCCACCAGAACAGCACCCGCGCCAAGGGGCCGATGGTCACCGTTAATTGTGCCGCCCTGCCATCCACGCTCCTCGAGAGCGAGCTGTTCGGTGCCGAGCGGGGTGCGTATACCGGGGCCCATGAGCGCCGCATCGGACGCATCGAGCAGGCCCAGGGGGGGACGCTGTTTTTGGACGAGATTGGCGAGATCGATGCGACGACACAGGTGAAGCTGCTCCGGTTCCTGGGCGAACGGACCTTCGAGCGCCTGGGGTCCAGCAAGACGTTGACCGCGGACGTCCGCCTCCTGACCGCGACGAACAAGGACCTCATGACTCTCGTGAAGGAGGGGAAGTTCCGTGAGGACCTCTACTATCGCCTCGCGGTCGTCCCCATCCAACTGCCACCCCTCCGGTCCCGTGCGCTCGATATCCCGGCCCTCGCGGCTGCGTTCCTGAAGGAGTTTGCGGCCGACAATGACAAGCCGGTCACGTCGATCAGCACTGAAGCCCTCGAGCTGATGCTCAAGTACCACTGGCCGGGCAACGTCCGTGAACTTCGCGCCGCCATCGAACACGCCGTGGTCCTCTGCCGTGGCGACCAAATCCTAGGTCGGGATCTCCCGCAGCCCGTCCGCACCCCCCAGTCGGTCTACACTGAACAGGCCACCCGGGAACAGTTGGCCACGGGGAAGCTTTCTATGAAAGACGCGGAGAAGCAGCTGTTGATCCATGCCCTCCAGGAGACCGGGGGCAACCGGACCCTCGCCGCGAAGCAGCTGGGGATCAGCCGACGCACTCTCCATCGGCGACTCCACGAATTCGGTCTCGAGGAGATGTGACCCGGTAAGGGGTCTGTCTGGCAGGCGGGGTTGTGGATTGCCGCGCAGGCCTGGGATTCCGTGGTCCGTTCCCCCAGCGCGGTGGGTGCCGGCTTGCCTGGGATCAGTTCGACAGCCGCGTGACCTTCAAGTCGTCGAACCGAACCGGGGTCCCGGAGAATGGCATGCCCCAGACCGATGCCTTACCCGAGGGTTGGAGTTTGGTTTCGGTGAAGGTGATCATCGGATCAGCGGGTTCAGGACTTCCATCCATCCACACCCGGCCTTCCACCCGATGCTCAGAGTCGGAGACCTTCCGGACCCGAATCCGGAGCTGGGTCCATTGACCTGATTTCCACTGGAATGGGGCCGAGGCCACGATGCTGTCACCGCGGACCAGCTCGATCGTGTCCTTGGCCGGGGCGACCTGGAGCCGATATCCACTCGCCCCATTCAAACCGAGGCTGAATGTGGGCTGCTTGCGCCCGCTTTTCGTTCCAAAGATGCGAGCCCCCGCCTCGACTCCGGAGGCCTCGTTGGGGCCGAACAGGAATCCGTAGGATTCGAGTGGGGCCCCGGGCAGCTCGGCAAAGCGGTTACCGGCCTCGTCCCTGATGCTGAAGGAACCATCGAGCACGAGGAACTCGTCGGGCAGCTCTGGCCCCGTCAGGCTGGTGAAATCCTGCTGGTAGAGTGCATCCGCTGCGGAGACGGACATCGCGGTGGCGAGTGTCAGGCTGGCGATCCAGAGGGTCCAACGAGGCATGGACCTAGACTAGGCGGGCAGGATGGCTCCGGCAACCGTCCGGCAACGTCCGATTCGTCCTCCCGGATCGCTCTGACGTCGTGGGTGCGGGGACCGGTTGGTCTTTGCGGGGAATCGAGGGCATAGTCGCCCCGTGCGCATCCTTGTTGCCATCACCGGAGCTAGCGGGTCCATCTATGCCCAGCGGCTCTTGGACTGCCTCGACCCAGCGGTCCATGAGGTGCACGTCATGACCAGCCAATATGCCCCGCAGGTCATGACGACGGAGCTGCCAGGTGGACTCCAGCTGAGGGACGGGGTTCAACAGCATGGATTCCGGTCGATGAACCTCCCCTTCGCGAGCGGATCGAATCCGCCTGACGCCATGGTGGTGATTCCCTGCAGCATGGGCACCCTAGGTCGAATCGCCCATGGGCTGAGTTCGGATTCCCTGCTGCGGTGCGCCGATGTGGTCCTCAAGGAGCGTCGTCGACTGATCCTCGTTCCGCGTGAGACCCCGCTGTCCCTGGTTCATGTGAAGAACTTCGAGCTGCTGATCCAGGCCGGGGCCCAGATCCTCCCCGCCAATCCCTCATTCTATACGGGGCCCAGATCGGTGGTGGAGGTGGCCGACACGGTCGTGGCCCGGGTGCTCGATCATCTGGGAGTGGCCCATTCATTGGTCCATCGATGGACCGAGGAGCCGGAGTGATCCCATGAGCATTCAGACCCTGTCGCTTGTCTGCCTCGTGATCCTCAAACCTGGCCTGCAGTCCGTCATGACAACAACCGTTGGAGGAACATGGCTGGTCTGATTCGGCGTCTGGGTGAGTTCGTCAAGTTCAGCCATACGGTCTTTGCCCTTCCGTTTGCATTGGCATCGATGCTGGTGGCGGCTCGGGATCATCGCGGCTGGCCGGGCTTCCGGGTGTTTCTCCTCGTCCTCGTTGCTGTTGTCGCCGCAAGGACGTGTGCCATGGCCTTCAACCGGATCGTCGATCGCCGGTATGATGCCCTCAACCCGAGGACGGCGCGACGCCATCTCCCGACCGGTGAGATCGGACTCCCGGCGGCCGTCCTGTTGTGCCTGGCGGGCGGCGCGGGACTGTTCTGGGCGAGCTGGGGCCTGAACCCCCTTTGCCTCGTGTTGTCCCCGGTCGCCCTGTTCTTTCTCCTCTTCTACTCCCTCACAAAGCGATTCACCGACTTCACCCACGTCTGGCTCGGAATCGCTCTGGCCATCGCGCCCCTGGGAGCCTGGATCGCTGTGAAGGGATCAATCGAATTCCTCCCGGCGATCGACGGGGTCCGCGGACTGGCCTCCATCCGCCAGGGGATCCTTGTGCCGGTCACCCTCGCCTTGGCGGTCGTGCTCTGGCTCGTCGGGTTCGACATCATCTACGCGACCCAGGACTACGACTTTGACCGCCGACAGGGCCTTCATTCCCTCGTGGTCCGGTGGGGACCCCGCAACGCGCTGGGAGTGGCCTTCCTGTCCCATGTCTTCATGTGGGCGGTCCTGGTCCTGTTCGGTGTGCTCTGTGGCTTCCGGTTCTCCTATTGGATCGGTCTGTTGCTGATACTGGGACTCCTGCTGTTCGAGCACTTCCTCGCCCGGAAACGCGACCCGGTCTCCATCAACCTCGCCTTCTTCAACCTGAATGCCGCCATTAGCGTGATCCTCCTCGTCGTGGTGGCGGTCGAGGTCGTCTTTCCGTGGTTCCGGCTCCGGTGGTACTGACCCGACCTGGGTCCTTGGGACCCTGAAGACCCGTTCCTATCGAGTTAGCTGGAGCAGGTCTAGTGTCCTGGGATCCATTAATTTTCCTTTTCGAAACCCTGTTGCTTTTGAGGGATGTGGCGTAGGCTGAGTGGGTGCAAATCCAGAGCTTCCGCGTCTTCTGTGACCTGGCTGAGACCGAGAGTTTCACCAAGGCTGCCCAGATCAACGGTGTGACCCAGAGCGCTGTGAGCCAGCAGGTGAGTTCCCTCGAGAAGCAGCTGAAAGTCCTGCTGATCGAGCGCAGCAAGAAGAAGTTCCGACTCACTCAGGAGGGGCAGCTCCTCTACGAGAGTGCCAAGCAGATGGTCCAGACGTTCGACACACTTCTGAGCCGCCTCCAGGAGGTCCGGGACGTGGTTTCCGGCAGCATTCGGGTGGCGACGATCTACTCTATTGGACTCCATAATCTCCCCCCCTATGTGAAGCGGTTCCTCAAGGCCCATCCCACCGTCTCGGTCCACATCGAGTACCAGCGGGCCAACCAGGTCTACGAGGATGTCCTGGGTAATGTGGTCGACCTAGGACTGGTGGCCTATCCCAATAAGGACCCGCGGCTCGACATTGTTCCGTTGAGGGATGAGACGATGGTGCTGATCTGCACACCGCAACATCCTCTTGCCAAGCTGAAGTCCGTGACCTTCGCCCAGCTCCAGGGCCAGAAATTCATCGGCTTCGAGCACGACATTCCGACCCGGAAAGCGATCGACAAGGTGCTCCGGGACGCCGGCGTGGAGGTGCGGATGGTGATGGAGTTCGACAATATCGAGACGGTGAAACGGGCCGTGGAGATCGAGGCTGGAATCGCGATTGTACCGTTGGGCACCGTGACCCAGGAGGTTTCGAAACACACCCTGGTCAGCATCCCGTTCTCGGATACGCTACCTGGCCGTCCCCTCGCCGTAATCCATCGTCGGAGCAAGGTGCTGTCGCCTGCCCTCAAGCGATTCATCGAAATCCTGAAGGAACCCGCCTGAGCCGGTTTCCAACCCGGAAACCGAATCCGGATGTCCAAGGGAAGGTTCCCGCGGGGGCGGAGTCTACCCGCCTATTGGAGCCCGTAGAACCGCGCGGCATTGAGTCCCCAGAGTCCTTCAACCTCGGAGGGCTTCAACCGGGCGTAGGTCCGGACGTAGTTGTCCAGGAGATCCACGACCTGCGGATAGCTTGCCGCCAGCAGGCAGACGGGCCAGTCCGAACCGAACATCAGCCTTCCAACTCCGAAGGCCTCGAACACCACGTCGAGGAAGGGGTTGAAGTCGTCCTTCTTCCAGTTCCCGTGATCCGCCTCCGTGACCATCCCCGAGACCTTGCACAGAACGTTGGGATGCTGGGCCAATTCCCGGATCTGCTCACGCCACGGCGACAGGGTGCCAGTCCGGATGAACGGCTTCGCAATGTGGTCGAGGACGAAGGGTTGTTCGGGGAATGCCCGGACCAGCTCCAAAGCCGCCGGAAGCTGTTTCGGATAGATGAGGATGTCGTAGCGGAGGTTGAATGCCCGGAGTCGTGAGATGCCTCGCTGAAAAGCGGGTCGAAGCATGAACCGGTCGTCGGGTTCGTCCTGGACCACATGACGGATCCCGACCAGCCGGGGATGTCTCGAGAGTCGGGCTAGGTTTTCCTCGACGCGGTCATGCTGCAGGTCGACCCAGCCAACCACTCCTCGGATCCGGGGATCCTGGTCCGCGAGTGAAAGCAACCATTCGGTCTCGGCGATGGTCTGTTGGGCTTGGACGGCGATGGATCCGTCGAAGCCCAGCGGGGCCTGGAGTGCGGCGAGATCCGCGGGCAGCCAGTCCCGGGCCAGTGAGGAACCCTTGGGGATCCAAGGGTACTGCTCCAGGCTATACCTCCAGAAGTGCTGATGGGCATCGAGTCTCATGGTATGCGGTGGACTTCCGTGAGGTTGGGACGGGTCGTCCGCCAAGTCGATCGCCAAGCCTCCCGATGGGGAGCCGTTGGTCTGGCATTCGCTCTTTCTGGTTGGGGTGCGCCTTGGCATCCTCGCCCGCACGTGCGTGAACGTTGGCAGAAGTTTGTGGAGGAGGCGGAGACGTGGTTGCTTGATGTGATCTTCGAGCAGCGTCCGGGCAAGAAGGCTGCGGCCGTCCGTCTCCTGCTGCTGTCGCTGTCGAAGGGGTTCGCGCTCGCCGTCCGGTTGCGGCGTCTTCTCTACAACGTCCGCATCCTCCGGGATGCGACCCTCGGTGTGCAGGTCATCGCGGTGGGTAATCTGACCGTTGGTGGAACTGGCAAGACACCGGTCGTCGAGAAGTTCGCTCGGGCGCTGCAGGACGCAGGACGCAAGGTCGCCATCCTCTCCCGAGGCTATCGGTCACGTCCCAAACCGCTTTCGGAACGCCTCGTCGACAAGCTCCTGCTCCGTGAGGATACGACCCCGCCGCGAGTGGTCTCGGACGGCCAGTCGCTCCTCCTCGATTCAGAGTCGTCCGGCGACGAGCCCTACATGCTGGCGAGCAACCTCCGCGATGTGGTCGTGCTGGTAGACAAGGACCGGGTGAAGGCGGGCCGCTATGCGGTGGAGCGGTTTGGCTGTGACACGCTGCTCCTCGACGACGGGTTCCAGTACTGGCGACTGGCAGGGCGTCGGACTGATGTGGTGCTGGTTGATGCCCAGCAGCCGTTCGGCAACGAGCATCTGCTCCCGCGTGGGACCCTCCGTGAGCCCCCGTCCCACCTGGGCCGGGCCAGCGTGATCTTTCTGACAAAGGTCAACCGGGATACCCCAGACTCGAGAGCTCGTCTTGACGCCCTCCGGACCCGGATCCGGCGGCTGAACGATCGGGCCGAGATCGTGGAGTGTGTGCATCATCCGCTCTATTTCGAGGACGTATTCACCGGGGAGCGCCATGGGCTGGATCGGCTCAAGGGCCACAACATCGCCAGTCTGAGCGGCATCGCCCAGCCGGAGAGCTTCGAGGCGAAGCTCACGGAACTCGGGGCGCGCATCGTCCTCGCCCGACGTTTCGCCGACCACCACCGGTTCAGCCAGCAGGAGGTCCTCGATGCAATCAACCGGGCCAAGAAGCGGGGTGCGGAGCTGTTGGTGACGACGCAGAAGGACGCGGTCCGCTTCCCCAAGATCGATCGCCGAGACCTTCCGATCTACTTCATGCGGGTGGAGATCAAGATCATCCAGGGGGCCGAAGGCTTCGACGACGCGGTCCGCCGGATCTGCTTCAAGTGAACTGGCTCCTCTACCAGGTGGGTCGACTCCTCATCGCCTTTGTGCAGGCGTGGCCCTTGGACTGGGTCGCCCGCATGGGGCGGGTTGCCGGGGCGATCGGTTGGATGCTCGACGCCCGCCATCGCAGGGTGGCGTTGTCGAACCTGGAACGTGTCTTTGGCAACGTGAAGACCGCTTCGGAACGCCGCGCCATCGCACGGGAGAACTTCCTCAGGCTTGGTGAGAACTACCTTTGCGCCCTCAAGACGGCCTCGATGTCCTCCAGCCAGATCGAGAAGCGCCTGGAATGGATCGGTCTGGATCAGCTTCCCAAGGGTTTCGATTCCGTGGTGGGTGTCATTGGTCACTTTGGAAACTTCGAACTGTTTGCGCGCGTCCGGGAGGTGATGCCCGGATGGACCGCCGCCACAACGTATCGGGCCCTTCGGCAGCCTGGACTCAACCGGGTCTTCCAGGACCTTCGCGAGGCTTCCGGAACGCTCTTCTTTGAACGGCGGTCGGAATCGGAGGCGTTGCGCCAGGCGATGTCCCGGGGACGGATCCTACTGGCGTTGCTGTCCGACCAGCACGCCGGCGACAAGGGGGCCTGGCTTCCTTTCCTGGGGGTTCCCTGTTCCTGCAGTACAGCCCCCGCCCTGCTGGCACTGCGGTATCGGAGCGTTCTCACATCGGCGATCTGCTACAGAGTGGGTCTGGCCCGATGGCGGATCGAGGTCGGGGCCCCCATTCCAACCCAGTGTCCGGATGGGACCCCTAGGGATATCGAGGACATCACCCGTGAGGCCACGATGCGACTCGAGGAGGCTGTCCTGCGGGACCCTGCCAACTGGTTCTGGGTCCACCGGCGCTGGAAACCCCAGTCCCGATATCAAGCGGTCAAGGAAGGCTTTGGGCCCCGGATTGCGCCTCGATGACTCGTCTGGAGACAGCATTGGTGAAGCCGCCTCGGATCGTGGTCCGGGGTGTGAACTGGCTTGGCGACGCCGTGATGTCCACGCCAGCACTCCGGCGGCTCCGGGAACGGTTCCCGCAATCCCACACCACGCTGGTGTCCCCAGCCAAACTTGCAGGGCTGTGGATGGGGCATCCCGATGTCGATGAGGTGATGACCTTCGAGCGGGGTGACGGGCTCTGGACGGTATCTCGACGGCTTCGCTCCGGTCGGTTCAATGTCGCCGTCATTCTTCCCAATTCCCCGCGCTCGGCCCTCGAAAGCCTCCTGGCAGGCGTGCCGCGTCGGGTGGGGCGTTGTTGGCCCTGGAGGAGCTGGATGCTCACCGATCCAGTTCCGGCACCCGCCCATGCGGTGGCGATGCGGAAGCGTCCCATCGAGGAAATTCGCTCCCGGGTTGCTTCGGCGTCGTCAGTCCGGGATCCAGAACCGGATCCGCGTGCCCATCACGTCTACCACTATCTGGATCTTGTGGCCGTGCTGGGGGCGGATCCCTCGCCGTTGCCGCCTCGGTTGGCGGTCTCCGGTGCCGAGGTGGAGGCGGTACGGCAAAAACATGGTTTCCGCCCTGGTTCCGCATGGTTGGGTGTCAACGCCGGGGCGGAGTATGGGTCCGCGAAGCGCTGGCCGGCGGACCGGTTCGCAGCGGTGGCCGATGCCATCCGGAGGGAGTTCGACTGCGGCATCGCCATCTTCGGCGGCCTTGGGGACGTTGCCCTGGCTTCGGAGCTCGCAGAGCAGCTGCAGACGGCCGCCCCCACCCTCCGGATCCTGGCAGGCAAGACGTCCCTGCGGGAGCTGCTCGCCGCCCTGCGATGCTGTCGGGTGCTGCTCACAAACGACACGGGGCCCATGCATGTGGCCGCGGCGCTTTCGGTCCCGGTTGTTGTCCCCTTTGGCAGCACTTCTCCTGCTCTAACGGGACCAGGCCTTCCCGGGGATCCGAGGCACCGTCTAATACGGTCGACCGCACCGTGTTCCCCCTGCTTTCTGCGGACGTGTCCGATCGACCTCCGATGTCTGCGTGACATCACGGTCGACGAGGTCGTGGCCGAGGTCCGTCGGGTCTGGACTGCGACCCCGGAATGAATTCGCCGTTCTGAGCCACCCAGAGCCGCTCTCCGGGTTGCGGACTTTGACTTCGCGGGGGGGCTCCGTAACCTGATCGGGCATGCGTTTCGTCCGCCACACTGAGCCCAATTTCTCCGCGCGTCTCGAGTCCGTCGCCGGGACCTCGAGCCTATTCGACCCGACGATCGAGGAGCGCACCCGTGCCATTGTCGCGGAGGTGGAGCGGAGGCGGGACGACGCCCTCATCGATCTCACCCAGCGGTTTGATGGCGCGACACTGACCCCGGATCGGTTAGCCGTGACGACGGCGGAGCTGGTGCATGCGGGGCTTGTCGTCGACGAGCCGCTCCGCAAGGCGGTGGCCGAGGCGCATCGGAACATCTCGGCCTTCGCGCGACGGTCGCTGCGGCGTCCATGGCAGATGACCAACTCCCATGGAGGTGTCGTGGGTGAGAAATTTGATGCGTTCCATAGGGTTGGCATCTACATCCCTGGTGGGACTGCGCCGCTAGTGTCGACCGCCCTCATGACGGTGACACTGGCCCAGGTAGCTGGCTGCTCCGAGATCGTGGTGTGCACCCCGGCGGGTCGTGATGGCAGCGTCAACCCGGCGCTGCTCTATGCTGCGAACCTGGCGGGGGCGACCGAGATCTACCGGGTGGGTGGTGCACAGGCGATTGCTGCGATGGCGCTGGGTACACCGACGATCGGACGGGTCCAAAAGGTATTTGGTCCCGGCAACGCCTATGTTGTGGCTGCCAAGCGACTGGTCTTTGGCCGGGTAGCCGTGGATCTTCTTCCTGGGCCTAGTGAAGTGTTGGTGCTGGCCGACGATTCTGCGGATCCCGTACTGATTGCCGCAGACGTCCTGGCGCAGGCCGAACATGGCTCGGGTCATGAGCGTCTCTGGGTGGTCAGTCCGGATGGAAAACTGCTGTCCGCTGTGGAACGGGAGATCCGTCGACAACTTCCGGATTGTTCCCGTCGCGCCTTGATCGAGCCGAATCTCGAGGCCAATGGGTGGTTGATCCAGGTGCGTGACCTGGAGCAGGGAGTGGAGTTGGTGAACCGTCTGGCCCCGGAGCACTGCGAGGTCATGACACGTCGGCCCCGATCCGTCTCGGAGAGGATCGTAACCGCGGGTGCCTTGTTCCTTGGTGGCGAATCCCCGACGGTCCTCGGCGATTATGTGGCAGGCCCCAGTCACACTCTGCCTACGGGCGGCGCTGGAAGCTCGTTCGCGGGTCTGACTGTCGACCAGTTTCAACGTCGAACGAGCATCGTCGAGTATCGTCGACCTGCACTGCGCAAGGCGCTGAAGGCGGTCGGCAAGTTTGCGGCGCTCGAGGGTCTCGACGCCCACGGCCGGTCTGCCGCCATCCGGGTCCGACCCCAGCGGTGACGTCGGTTTCAGACCTCGTCTATCTCGCCCCATGCCCCGTCCCCAATCCCTGATCCGACCGCTCGTTCGTGCCCTGCATCCCTACACTCCCGGGGAGCAGCCTCGCGTGCGAGGTCTGATCAAGCTCAACACGAACGAGAACCCCTATCCACCCTCCCCCAAGGTGCTCAATGCCGTTCGGGCGGCGGTGGATGGACGGCTTCGGCTTTACCCTAATCCATCGGCCGACCGTTTGCGGGAGGGGTTGGCGCGTCTCCATGGCTGCGAACCCCGGCAGGTCATTGTTGGGAATGGCTCGGATGAACTTCTCGCCCTCGCGGTCCGCAGCTTCGTTGAACCGGGTGGTGATCTCGGGTCCACGGACTCCAGGTCGACGGTCCAGTTTTTTTCCCCAAGCTATTCCTTGTACCCGGTCTTGGCTGCCAGCCATGGGGCATCGGTTCGTTCAGTCCCGCTGGCCGAGGGATTCTCGATCCCGTCGGTCGGGGCGCTTCGCAAATCGGGTCACTTCGACTTCCGGGCGGCGTTGACCTTTGTGACAACCCCGAATGCGCCCAGTGGTGCAGGATATTCCCGGGAGACGCTCCGTGGACTGGTCAGGGCCACCAAGGGTGTAGTGGTTCTGGACGAGGCCTATGTGGATTTCGCCGAGGAGGATGCCCTGCAGCTGGCGCTGGACCATCCGCATGTTCTCGTCTCCCGCACCTTCTCAAAGGCGTATTCGCTCTGTTTCCAACGGATCGGCTACTTCATCGGCCATCCCGATCTCATCGGAGCACTGCATGCGATGCGTGACAGCTACAACGTGAACGGTTTAGGCCAGATTGCTGCCGAGGCCACGCTACGGGATCTGCCCTACTACCGTCGTGGATTCTCCCGCATCAAGCGCACCCGGGAGGATCTGCGAACAGAGCTGGCAGCGATGGGTTGGGAGGTCCTGCCCAGCCAGACCAACTTCCTGATGTGCCAGCCGGCCAGCGCCTCGGCCCGTGAGTGGTTGGAGTGGCTTCGGGAGCGAAAGATCCTCGTGCGCTGGTTCAGTGCACCGGAGCTTTCGAAATGGCTTCGAATCACCGTCGGAAGCGAGGGCGAGGCCGAGGCACTTCTACGGGTGGTCCGCACGGTTCGGGAGACGATCTCGGGCTAGTGGCTTGGCGAGCCCGGTCAAGGTCCATCCACCTGGCGGCGAGGGACCTTCCTTCAATCATTTTTCTGGGACTGCCAGATCTACTGTCTCCCCGCCGACCACTTTCAGGTTGGAGGGCAGACTGACGAGGAAGGGCAGACCGAGCTCAGTGGATCCCGGGCTCATGCCGCGGGGCAGAAGTTCGGGCAGGATAGGCTCGAGATGGGTGCCCACCGAGAGGATGCGTCCGATACCGGCCTCGCGGTTACGACCCCGGGCGCGGACCTCGATGGCCATGTCGGGCTGGAGGTCCAGGCTCAGCGGTTGTCGTAGGTAGCCAACCACACGGGCGGGCTGATCACCGCTGAGGGTCACGATGAGCTCCCCTTCGGTCACATGTTCACCTGCACGGCGATGTACTGCGGAGACCGTTCCTCCGAGGGGCGAGACGAGGGTGATCGGACCCAGCTGGGCCTCGAGGATCCCCAGTTCACGTTCCTCGATCTCAAGCGCGGAACGAAGGGCGGCGGGGGCCTCCTCGTTGAGGCGAGCCTCTTCGGGCGCAAGACGGGTGATGGCGGTCTCAAGTTCCGCTACCAGCCTGGCCCGCTCATCGATCTGGGCGTTGAGGGAGTCGTGGTCCCGACGGGCCGCGTCGAGCTCCGCAGGCCGCTGGAACAGAGAAGGATCCTTCTGGAAGCTCTCCTGTCGGGTCAGCTCCCGGCGAAAGTAGGTCTGCTGGGCCCTTAGGGTGGCCAGTTCGGCCCGCTGATTGAGCCAGTCGAGGCGCAGTTGCAGATAGGCGATTTCGTTGTTCTGCTGCCGCAACCGGGTATCGAGGGCATCCTTCAGGTATCCGATGCGGGCCCGTCCCAGCGATAGCTGGGCGGCAAGGGCCCGGGGGTCGGCCGGCAGAATCTCTCCGATCGGTTGGCCAATGGCGACCTTGTCGAGGAGCCCCACCTTCAGTGCGACGAGGCGGCCTGCCTGAGGTGCGGTGACCAGGGAGCGGACCGGTTCGACCTCCCCGACCAGTCCGGAGGGCCCGACATAGCCGCGCCAAGTGAGCACCGTGAGGCCGAGCACGACGCCGAAGGCGATGTATGGAACGACGGCGATCCGGATCTCGCGGAACAGGACCTCGGGCGGAGAGGGGATCTTGGTGAGCTTCTCCATCGATCAGACCTCCGATTCCTCCTCGGCCTTGAGGCTGGTGACCCTGGAGACGCCCGGGAAGGCCTTCAGCTCAGACAGAAGCTCGTCGACCCGGGTGGCGTCCCGGAGTAGCACCCGGTAGCTGAGATCGGCTCCATCAATGCCGACGGCCGAGCGTTGGCTCGCGATCAGGGCCCGGCGTGTGTGACGATCAAGGAGGCTCACGAGATCCTTTACCTCGGCGAGGGGGCGTCCCCAATGGAGGTTCAGAACGAGGTCATAGCGGTGCCGGGCGCCGAACTGGGTGAAGTGAAGGTAGAGCATCAGGACGGCGAAGACCGCGGTTCCGATGATGGCAGTGGAGTACTTCTTGGTTCCGGTCGCCATACCGATTGTGATCGAGGCAAGGATGTAGGCGGTGTCCAGCGTGTCCCGCAGAATGTTGCGGAAGCGGACAATGGCGAACACGGCCATCAACCCGAAGGCGATCATCAGATTGTTGGCCATCACGATCATCACGATGCTCACGATCATGCCGAGCACGACAAGGGCGTTGACGAATGAGCGGGAGTAGCTGAGTCCGCTATGGCAGAGCATGTAGGTCCAAGCCACGACATGCCCGCACAGGAACGAGAGCATGAGGCTCAGGAGGGTGCCCTGTAGGTCGTCGGGCCCCGTCCCGAAATCACCGCGTGTCAGCCAGTTGCCCATGTAAAGCGTCAGGAGGATGACGTGGTCAGTGACATTCGGTCAATTTTTGCGAGACGTTCATCCCGGCGCGTTGTCGCGTGGAAGGTGACCCTGCGGAGGGTCGAGTCGCCCCGGGCTTGGAAGTGGCACTCACCCCGACGCGCGATGCCGTCGGCGTACTTCGATGCTGACCCCTGCCGGAGATGAAAGATCCGGACCATCTCCTTGAACCAGTCCGGGAATCGGCCCGTGAACTTCAGCTCGAGGATCACCAGACGGCCGAAAACGCTGATTGGATCGTCCATCTGCTCGGTGAAGCGGGTGACGAACTCGGGCGAGATCAGGACGTTACGGTCCAGTGTCACCCGGACGGAGTTGTCGTGGGGACTGATCCAGGCCTCGCGCTCGTATCGCACGTGAGCCACCGGACCAGCCCGATGGTGCGTCGCCAGCTCCACGAACCGCTGGATGGCCGACAGCTGACGGGGATCGCCGGATACCAGCTCCGAGACGGCGGGTAGCTGTCCGCTCAGCACCGATTCCACCGAGGCGCGCTTCACACCGCCCCGCTGCTTGAGGATGGCCTCGTTCATCCGGCGCTTGATCTCGAAGAAGATCGGCGACTGGGGCTTGTCCTCGTAGAACCGAAGTCGGAGTTTGTAGCGGTTCTTGTCCCCGTTGATGGTGCCCCAGTAGATCTCGAGATCCTCCGAGTCGAGGTACAGGTTGTGGATCGTGTAGCTGAGGTCCGAGCGCTTGGCTCCGTATTCGTCGAGCTCGAGATAGGGTCTCACGAAATCCCGGACTGCGAGGGCCACGTCCTCGGGGATGATGTACTTGAGCTCCCAGCGTTGGAGCTGCATCTGGTCGTCAGCCATGGCTTGGGACTACGATCGGATCCGCCAGAGCGAAGCCGGCGGAGCATAGACACAGGATTGTCACAATCTAAAGGACCCGCACCCGTACCGGGGAGCTCGGGACGTGGGTCGGGTCGAGGCGATAGGAAAGCAAATCACGTGCCTCGTGTCAGTTGTTTGTCTTGGGGTATGGTGAGGCGTGAGAAACTTAGTCTACGAACGGCGTATCCACCTGACCGCCTCGCCGAGCACGGTTTTTGAGTTTCATCTCGATCCTGCGAACCTGCGCCTTTTGTCGCCCGGCTGGGCAGCGGTTACGCGTCTCGTCCTGCCGCCGCGATTCGAGGTCGGGGCCCGGTTGGAGGTGGGAGTCCGGATCCTGGGACTGATCCCGCAGCAATGGTGCGTGGAAATCACGCGTCTCGAACCACCTCGGGTTCTCGTGGATCAGGCTGTCTCCGGACCCTTCCCGTTCTGGCGCCACACGCACTCGGTGACTCCGGGTGAGGATGGTGGAGCAGATCTGCTGGATCGGGTCGAGTATCGGCCCCCTGGCGGGATTCTTGGGGTCTGGATGGACCGCTGGATGACCCGTCCCATGCTGGAGCTCATGTTCCGGCACCGGCATGCCCGGACCCGGGCGCTACTGGATTCCGCGGCACGAGCGGTGGGCTAGGCGAGGGGAGCACGCTCCCGGGACCATGGGGTGCTCTGTTCGTAGGCGTGGGCGACCCGGAACAGGGTCGGCTCGCCGAATGGCTTGCCGAGAACCTGAAGGCCAATGGGCAACCTGGGTTCACGTGTGAACCCGCAGGGGATGCTGATGCCGCAGTTCCCGGCGAGGTTGCAGGAGATGGTGAAGATGTCGCTCAGGTACATCTGCAGTGGATCCCCGGATTTTTCACCCAGCCGGAACGCCGGCGTCGGAGTGGTGGGAGATACAATGGCATCCACGGTCTCGAAGGCCTTCAGGAAGTCGTTCCGGATCAGGGTCCGGACCTTCTGTGCGCGCAGGTAGAAGGCGTCATAGTAGCCGCTGCTCAGCACATAGGTTCCGAGGATGACCCGGCGCTTGACCTCAGGGCCGAAGCCGGCACCGCGTGTCCGCGCGTTCAGCTCAGCCGGATCTTTCCCGTCGACCCGTCTTCCATAGCGGATGCCATCGAAGCGTGCGAGGTTTGCCGACGCCTCGGCCGGGGCGATGATGTAGTAGGTGGCGGCGGCGTATTCGCTATGGGGCAGGGAGACCTCGACGAGTTCGGCCCCAAGGGACTCCAGTTGTCGGTAGGCCTTCTGTACCGCTTCAGCGACCTCAGGATCGAGCCCCCCTTGGTTGAACTCCTTGACGATCCCTAGTCGGAGTCCGCGGAGGGATCCGTTCAGCTCGGCATCGAATTGCGGCACATGCCGAGGGACGCTGGTCGAGTCCTTCGGGTCGTATCCGGCAATCGTCTGCAGGATGGTCGCCGAATCCCTCACGTCCTTGGTGAACGGACCGATCTGGTCGAGGGAACTTGCGAACGCCACGAGTCCGTAGCGAGAGACCAGCCCGTAGGTGGGCTTGAGTCCGACGAGTCCGCACAGGGCTGCCGGCTGCCGGATGGAGCCGCCGGTGTCGGACCCCACGCTCGCGAAGCATTCGCTGGCGGCTACGGAGGCAGCGCAACCGCCAGAGGATCCGCCCGGGATCCTTGTGGTGTCCCAAGGGTTCAGGGTGGCGCCAAAGGCCGAATTCTCGGTCGAGCTACCCATGGCGAACTCGTCCATGTTCAGCCGGCCGAACAGCACCGCCCCGGCGGCCTTGAGGCGCTCGACGACCGTGGCGTCGTAGGGGGAGATGAACCCCTCGAGGATCCTCGAACTGCAGCCGCAGGGCTGGCCCCGGTGGCACAGGACGTCCTTCAGTGCGATCGGGACCCCGAGGAGCGGTCTTTCGGCGTGTGTCACCCCGGCCGCGAAGTCGCGATCCGCGGCGTCCGCCTGGGCTTGGGCATCGGCGATGTCGACGCTCAGGAACGCCTTCACCTGGGAATCCACCCGCTGGATCTGGTCGAGACAGGACTGGAGTGCTTCCCGGGCGGAGCATTCGCGGCGGGCGAGGCGACCGACGAGTTCGGAGATGGTGAGCTGGCGGAGCATGAAAGGACCCGCGGATTGAAGCAGTCCGGCGGCCTGCGTGCGACGCCTTTTCGTCCGGTGCACGGCGCGGCTTGCGTCCGGGGGGTTCGTTTTTATCCTACCGGTTCCATGACTTCTCCCGTCCGCGTGGCCCTGTCCGGAATCGTCTCCATCGCCTCCGCCATTTCCTTGGTTGCCCAGCATCGTCTGGGGCCCCAGGCCGCCTTCGAGGCTCCTAAGCTCGCAGCGGCCTCGGATGACGGGGAGAAGGCGATCAAGCGGTTCCAGATGCCCTCTGGCTGGAAAGCGGAACTGTGGGCGGCCGAACCGGACTTGGCCCACGGGGTTTCGTTCGACATCGCCGACGATGGCCGTGTTTTTGTCGTCGAGTCGTTCCGGGCTTGGCGAGGGGTTCCCGACATCCGGGGCATCATGGATTGGCTCGATGAGGACCTGGCGTGTCGTTCCGTCGAGGACCGCCTCGCGATGATGGAGCGCCATCTGGGTCGGGATGGGATGAAGGACTACTACAGAAACACAGAACGGATCCGCCTCCTGACCGATCCCGATCGGAAGGGCAGGGCGACCCGGTCAGTGGTCTTTGCGGAAAACTTTGCGACTCCGCTCGATGGCGTGGCGGCGGGCGTCCTTGCGCGGGGCAAGGATGTCTACTTCGCGAACATCCCCAACGTCTGGCATCTGAGGGACGAGAATCTTGATGGGTTCGCCGACACTCGACGGAGTCTGAGCTACGGACACGGGATCCGGGTCGGCTTTCTCGGCCATGACCTCCATGGCCTTGTCTGGGGGCCGGATGCGAAGCTGTACTTCAGCATCGGCGATCGGGCCTCGATGATCCGGCAGGGTGACAAGACGATCGGGACCCCGGATTCCGGCGCGGTGTTCCGTTGCAATGCCGATGGGTCGGAGCTGGAGATGATCTACCAGGGTCTCCGTAACCCTCAGGAGCTCGTCTTTGATGAGTGGGGCAATCTGTTCACCGGGGACAACAATTCGGACGGCGGTGACCAGGCGCGTTGGACCTATCTGATCGAAGGCGGGGATTCTGGATGGCGTATCGGGTGGCAGTTCCTGGAGCAGCCGAATCCTCGGGGTCCTTGGAACTCCGAGAAGATGTGGCACCCGCAGAACGAGTCCCAGCCGGCGTATCTGACTCCTCCGATCAAGAACATCACGGCAGGTCCCAGCGGTGTGGCCTACTATCCCGGAACCGGCCTTGGTCCGGAATGGAACGGCACCTTCACCGTCTGTGATTTCCGCGGCAGCGGAACCGGCTCGGGGATCTGGGCGTTCAAACTTCGTCCGAAGGGCGCGACTTTCGAAATTGTAGAGGATCGAAAAATGATCTGGTCCATCGCAGCAACCGACGCTGCATGGGGCCCCGATGGCTCGTTCTGGATGCTGGACTGGGTCGACGGCTGGGAACCGGTCGGCAAGGGGCGCATCTACCGTGCCTACAATCCGCAGTTCCAGCAGCAGCCTATCGTTGAAGATACCCGGAAGATCCTCTCCGGCGGAGTCTCGAATCGATCTGACAAGGAGCTCCTGTCCCTGCTGGGTCATCCGAATCAGCGGGTTCGTCAGGCCGCCCAGTTCGAGCTGGCAGGGCGTGGTGATAAGGTCGTGGATCCCTTGGCCAGGCTGGCCAAGGGAGGCAAGTCTATCCATGCACGGCTCCATGCGGTCTGGGCCCTCGGAAACATCCAGGCCAAGGCACACAAGGCGGGGCGTGATCTGCAGGCCAAGGAGCTAGACGCGGTTCTCGCGGTGATCGGAGATTCTGACCCACACCTCCGATCCGCCGCCGCCCGTGTGCTGGGTGATGCCGCCTATTCAGCTGCCCATGATGCCCTTGTCCTGCGGACTCGGGATCAGGATTCCCATGTCGCGGCCATTGCCACCATCGCACTCGGCAAGCTACAGAGGCGTGAGTCCATTCCCGCGGTGATTGCGGTTCTGGAGGCGAATGCGGACCGGGATCCATTTGTCCGTCACGCCGCCGTCCAGGCGCTGGTTGGAATCGGGGATTTTGATTCGCTGCAGGCCTCCGCGAAACACCCAAACGCCTCGGTGCGGATGGGTGTCTTGCTCGCAATGCGTCGACTCGAGCGCCATGAGATTGCCCTCTTCCTCCGTGATTCCGACCCCCGTCTCGTCCTCGAGGCGGCCCGGGCCATCAACGATCTGCCGATCTCGGGTGCGACGGTCGACCTTGCGGAGCTGATCGGCACGATCGGGCCGGACACAAACCCGGCGCTTGCACGTCGGGTGATCAATGCGAATCAGCGATTTGGAACGGTGAAAACCGCCCAAGCACTGGCGAAGTTCTCTGCCGAAGGACGTGGTGCCGATCCGATCCGGGCGGAAGCGCTCGACTGCCTGTCGATCTGGGCGAAGAACCCGGGACGTGACCGGATCACTGGTCTTTGGCGTCCCACGGCGTTTGGGAGGGATGTGGTGGTTCCGAGGGATTCCCTGAAACCCTTCATGGATGAGCTTTTGTCAACGGCTCCGAACCCGGTGCGCTCGGCCGCGGCTGTTGCTGCGGGTTCGCTGGAGATCAAGGAAGCCGCTCCCGTATTGGCCTCGATCGTTCGAGAACGTCAGGGTGATGCCCCGCTCCGGGTGGCTGCCATCCAGGCTTTGGCTCGCATCCAGACGGGCCAGTATCTCCTCGCGCTGGAAGCGGCCCAGAAGGATCCGGAGGAGGCTGTTCGCAAGGCGGCGTTGAAGATGAGCGTCGAGTTTCCACCCCAGGCCCAGTCCGAGGGAGGAGCTTCTGTCGCAGATCCAACCGTACGGCTGATCGAGGTAATCCGTTCCGGCACCCTTGCTGAAAAACAGGGCGCCATGGCCTCACTCGGAAAGCTGAAGACCGGGCCCGCCATCGAGCAGCTCCGGATGTGGATGAACAACCTTCTCGTGGGTAAGGTGCAGACCGAGCTTCAACTGGATGTCCTCGACGCAGCATCGCAGCACCCGTCTCTCCAGACTCTTGTCGAGAGATGGAAGGCCGACCATGCGGCCACGAAACCCTTCGGTGTCGAACCGTGGAAGGTATGCCTTACCGGGGGCAGTGCCGAAGAGGGGCGGAAGGTGTTTGTTGAGCGGGCCGAGGTGGCCTGCGTCCGCTGCCACAAGGTCAATGGTGAGGGCGGCGAGGTTGGACCCGAACTCACGGGCCTTGTCGAAAAGCAGGGTCGCGAGTACGTCCTCCAGTCCATCATCCATCCCAACGCTGCGGTTGCCGCGGGCTTCGAGAGTGTTTTGGTCACCCTCAAGAATGGCAGCGCCTACGCCGGCATCATCAAATCCGAGACGCCCGAATTCCTCGAGATCAACTCCCCTGAGGAGGGACTCGTCACCGTCAAGAAAGTGGACATCCAGTCCCGCGAAAAAGGGCTCAGTGGAATGCCTGAGGGCCTGGGGGATCTGCTGTCGCGACAGGATCTTCGGAACCTGATCGAGTATCTTGCATCCGCGAAGTGAGCGGAGTCTGTCCCTGCCACATAATTCGAGCTGGGATTTCACGAAACGCCTTGTCTGAAAAGGGTAGCTCTCTATCTTGCAATCGATTTGCAACTCGAAGGCCTACTGGGTTTCTGCGCCTTGTCTTCCATGCTTCGATGTCCTTTTAAGAGTTCCCGTCAGGCGTTCACCCTGGTCGAACTCCTAGTGGTGATGGCCATCATTGCGATTCTGGCTGGCCTTCTCCTGCCGGGACTGGCTTCGGCCCGGTCCAAGGCTCAGCGGGCGGCCTGTTCGTCGAACCTCCACCAAATGGGATTGGGGATTCAAATGTATGCCGACGACAACCGCGGGTCATTTCCCGAGACCACGCACGAGACAGGACAGACCAATCGGTCGTGGATCTATACTATGGCATCCTACTTGGGAAACGCGGACCGGATTCGTCTGTGTCCCGTCGACCCCCAGAGGCAGGCGCGGTTGACCAATCAGGCGTCCAGCTACATTCCCAACGAATACGTGGCGGTTGATCTCCGGTCCGGCTTTGGCCAGGTGATCGAATCCTTCAGGAATCTCAATGCACTCAAGAATCCCTCCGAGACCATCACTACCTTTGAAGTGACGGATTCACCGGATAGCGTCACTGGTTTCAGTGATCATACCCACTCACGTAACTGGTCCAAGGGCTGGGCCGCGGTTGTTGCCGACATCCAGCCGGATCGCCATCGATCCGGGCAGCCTTCCCCGGACCGTTCGCGCGGCGTGGCCAACTACCTCTTTGCCTGTGGCCATGTGCTTTCGTTGCAGGCTCGTGGTCTCAAGGAGCGGGTGGACCGCGGGGAGAACATCGCACGTCCTCCCGAATGATCCTGTCATGGCGACCACGTCCTGGGTGCGAAGTCGCACTTTTGTTGAGGCTTGAAGCCCTCCCGGAACCAAGAGGTCGACATCTCCAACCCAGCCCATGAGACCTGTTTCTGCCTACCTTACCGCTCTGACCTTCATGGTCCTTCTCGATGTCTTTTCGGTATTTGGGGCTGCTGGATCGGAACGCGTTTGGCTCTACCAGGATCATGTGGATCTTCGGATCCAGTATCATCCTGGTGAAACGAATGAGCTCGAGCTGGTGCTGCGGGATCGGGATCGGGCGACCAACTATCCCGCAACCAATGTGGTGTTGGTGGTCCGAGAGGGTGCCCAGACATCCATTCCCTCTGGATTTGAGCAGTTTGGTGAGCCGGGCTCCCCATTGTGGATCCTTCCGGCCTCACAGGATCCAGGACTGCTTTTCCTGGGAATCTCAGGAGAGGGTCTGCCATTTGGGGTCTTTGCTGCCCCTCCTGTAATCCGATTGAGGGAGGTCCGTGCCCCAGGTTGGTTCTTTCTGTGGCAGTTTGATCCTTCGGGTGGGTTGAACATGTTGCTCGATACCCGGACCGGGATCGGCCCAGGCTCCTTGGTCCGTCCCTCGCTCGGGGGACATGGACACTATAACTGGGGATTCTCCAGCAACGGCTGGTATGAGGTGACATTCCAAGTCGAAGGTCGACTCGCAGGGGCCAGCACAAACCTCACCGCATCGCCCAACACATTGCTCTTTGCCGTCGAACCTCTCCCTCTAGTCCCACCCATGGCCGCTCTTCTGTCCGTGATTGGTGTCCAGAACGGAGTCCTTTTATGCCAACTCACCGGAACCCCGGGGCAGCGGTACGGGGTTGAACAATCGGAGGATCTCATTCATTGGACACCCGGTTCGGTCGTGGTGGCACAGCCTGATCCTACTCCCATCTCCGTGCCGTTGCCTGGCGGTGCCGGCACGATCTTTGTCAGGGCCATGCACCACTAGTTCCCGACCTGTGTTGGCCTCTGGTTCTACTCGGGTGCATCTCGAAGACGTTCTTGAGGTGCTCGATTCGTGTCACCTTTTCTCCCTCGATGAGGACCTCGACAACATCGAACCTCCAGACTGGTCGAGGGGCATCAATTCGACGCAGATAGGTCTCCGCGGCACGTGAGATCCGCTGCTGTTTCCGGACATCCACTGCGTCCGCAGGTCGGGTCCAGGCCCCCTCGGAGCGGGTCTTTACCTCGACAAAGACGAGGCAGTCCAGGTCCCGAAAGATCAGATCGATCTCACCTCGAGGGGTCCTGTAGTTCCTCGTTAGAAGCTCCATTCCCTTTTTGGACAGGTGCTCGCTGGCGGCATGTTCTCCGAATATTCCCAACCTGATGTTGGAGGGTTGGTTGGGGATACCTCGCCACCAGCAGAGGATTCTTGCCCAGGCATTCCTCATCGTGGGAACAGTTCGGATTGCATGGGCCGGAGCGGCGCGAAACTCCGTCGGTGGATCGGACAAGGCCCATGTCGACGAAGGGCCTCGAGATGCTCTGTGGTCGGATACCCTTTGTGTCTCGCAAATCCATATTCCGGCCACTGCTGGTCTGCCTCATCCATCCACCGATCCCGGGTGACTTTCGCAAGGATGCTTGCAGCCGCGATGGAGTAGCTTCTGGAGTCGCCTTTCACTAGTGCAGTCTGGGGGATGACGAGTGATGGAACCGGGTTGCCATCCACGAGTGCATGATCCGGTAATGGAACAAGACCGAGAAGAGCTTGGTTCATGGCATGGTGGGTTGCTTGCAGGATGTTGATGGCATCGATGGTTGATGCATCAGCCATGGCAACCCCGTGTTCAACACCCGCTGCTTCCTTCAGGCGTTCGAAAAAGTCTTCCCGTTGCATCGGGGTCAACTTCTTGGAGTCATTTAGCGAACGAAGCTCGTGTGGAAGGCCATCCCGGATCCAGGACGTGGGAAGTATGACAGCCGCTGCGACCACGGGGCCAGCCAAGGGGCCCCGTCCTGCCTCATCCACCCCTGCAAATCTCTGCCATCTAGCCGACAACAAATCTCGCTCGGCAATAAGTCGATTGATACCGCTTAGCTCGTCATGGGATTGGCGACTCATACGGCGGGGTTTGGGGTGCTTTGGCATCTATGACGGATCATCTGTGGTCGGGGCTAGTCTAGGCATTTGACCTAGGCGCCGCCCCTATGAGCCGGGGTTATTGTTCTAGCTCCTGCATAGGGGTAGGACCAATTCCCGGCGTGGCTTCTCGGAAATTAGAATTTTCAAGGTTGAGAAAGACCAACCTTGCAAACCTGAGGAGGCCTGTGATGCGAACATTCATTTCAGCGATTGTAAGATTGCTGACCGCTGTTGTTTTTGTCAGCACGGTGACTGGAGATTCCGTCCAGTTGAAGTGGGATCCTGGTCTGGGAGGAAATCGGGCTTTCTACAGGGTGTATATGGGAGACCAGCCTGGAGCCTACCAGGCTGTTTTGGAAACGCCTTGGGAACAGGCCAGAATCAATGGTCTCAAGGGGGGGCAGTCCTACTACGTCACCGTTCGTTCTGTGAACAGCGTCGGAATGGAGAGCGACGGTTCCCCAGAAATCCGGATCGACCTTCCCCCTAATCCGTTTGCCGTGACAGTCACGGCCTCTTCCGAAGGCCAGACGCCGTGGAGGGATCTGGTTGCTCCTGCGACTCTGAAGATCAAGGCGCTTGTAGGGGTGCCGCCTTCAGAAGTCGACCGAATCGACATCGTCGTCGTCTACACTAAGCCCGACGGTTCCAAGGAAAGCCTGCTCAAGGTCCTTAGGGAACCTCCCTTTGAAACCGAGATCACGGACATCGGTGGTGCCTCCGGGTTTTTTTTCAACCCGGTCATGACGTTGAAGAACGGGAAATGGTTTCACAGCAACATCAATGATGGAGAGGTCCTGACGGTCCGGGTGCAGCCTCGGAACCCTAAACACCAGCTCAGGGCAACCTGGGGCCAGTCCCCCTTGCTGGTATCCACCCCGGTCAAACTGGAGCTCCAAGTGGATGACATTGGGATGCCTGTCCGGAAGGTCGTTTTCATGAATGGCAACGTGGTCATAGGGGAAGACACCGCCTCGCCTTATTCAATTGAATGGAGAAACGCTGCTGAAGGATTCATTAACGTAAAAGCTCATGTTTTCTACCATGGACTTGAGCAGGAGGCATTTGCTCCCTCGAATGTTGTCGGTCTCCATTACTCAAAGCCTCCCGCGACGATGAGCATCAGCACCGTGGACCTTTCCGGCGGAAGGTTCCTCTTACGAGGTGAGGTGGCGAGTAATGAGGGTTTCCAGGTTGTCAGGGTCGAGTTCCTCGATGGCGACAAGGTGGTGGGTGAGGATGTGTTGCCGCCCTACGAGTCGGTGATGGAGACAACAGTGGGAATAGTTCATGAGGTAAGAGGGCGTGCGGTTTTCGCGACGGGCCACGTACTGTCCTCACAACCCCTCATATTGAACCTCTCGGGTACCTCTTCTGCTCCGACTGCTTCGCTTCGTGTCCCGGTGTCTTCGGGGCCGTTGTCTGCCCCTGCCACAATCGAGATGGAGGCGTTAGTGACAGCCAACGGGAACACGATCCAGAAGGTTCAGTTTCTCGAAGGCGGGGTGATTCTGGGCGAGGACACGTCAGCGCCCTATGGGTTCACGTGGACGGGGGTATTGGCCCGGAGCACGACGGTCTCGGCGCGTGTGTTTTATGGAGACGGTGGGATGGTTGAGACAGCCCCTGTTGCGGTGGTGATTGGGAATGCCAAGCCGACCGCTGTGCTGAGCATCCCTGTGCCCCCCGGGGGTTGGATTGCCCCGGCGACAGTGGGGATGGAGGTGGTGGTGAATCCGAACGGGAACACGATCCAGAAGGTTCAGTTTCTCGAAGGCGGGGTGATTCTGGGCGAGGACACGTCAGCGCCCTATGGGTTCACGTGGACGGGGGTATTGGCCCGGAGCACGACGGTCTCGGCGCGTGTTTTCTACGGAGGCTCCGGAGTGCTCGAAATGGCTCCTGTAGCAATCGTTGTAAATCCTGGGCAGCCTCCATCCGTTGTTTTGGAGGTATTGGATGTTGGTTCCGATTTCAGGGCACCGGCCCACCTCATTCTGCGCGCACGACTGGAATCGGGTGGTCATGCAATCCAGAAGGTCTCCTTTCTGTCTGGTGGCGTTCCTATCCGCGAGGTGACATCGGCACCCTTCGAGACTGGCTGGGAGAATGTTCCAGCTGGAGCCACGCGAATCGTGGCAAGGGTGGTCTATGGTGGAGGGTTGGTCGTTGATTCTAACCCGGTTGATATCAACATTGCTCCGGCACTTCCCTCGCCTTGGAAAACCAAGGACATCGGTGACGTTTCCGTGCCGGGCTTTGCCGAAACTGCCAGCGGCAGACCGCTGTCGTTCGTCGTATCCAGCAGTGGGGTTCTGCAGGCTGGAAGACCGACTGATTCGTTCCGATTCGTTTTCCAACCCCTCACCGGCAATGGTGAAATCGAAGCTGACGTTTCGGCCGCAGGTGCTGATGACGGATCCGAAATCGTAGGGCTGATGCTTCGGGAAAACCTCAATGACTCTTCCCCGTACGTCTTCGTCGGAGTGGGAGCAACGCCATTCCTATACAGAAGTCGAGCCGGAGCCGTCTCGTCGACGATCCCGACACTACCCATCAAGGCCAGGCGGATTGGCATCAAGCGGATGGTCAAGGCGGGTGGGGATACCATTCTTCTCCGGTATTTCGATGAGAACCCCCCGAACGGCACTCCGCGCTGGGTCAACTTCCGCAATGTTCCCGGAGGTCTCGTTTTGCCTAGGACGGTCTACGTGGGTCTTGTCGTGGCCTCATCGAATCCGGCATGGGCAGCCACCGGTCTCATCACCGAGCCCCTCGTGTACCAGTAGAATGATTCTTGGAATGAAGAGGGAATATCTGGTGTTCCGTGTACCTGTGTTGTGCTGGATTGCAGGTGTCGTTCTGGCGATTGCCTTCGTCAGAGTAGGTCCGCTATGGGGGCAAACCAGTCGGGTCAACCCGTTGAGCAAGCCGGTTGCGCTGGGTACCCCTGAGGAGACAGAGATATCGTTGGAATCGAGCCGTGTTTCCCTGGCTTCCCAGCGGGTGTTGAGCGACCGACCCGAGGTCTCAAATCAGTATGAAAGCCAAGCTCTCGAGGAGGATTCGGCGAGAATCCTGAGGCTGCGTGCCTGGTGTGAGGCTGACCCCGAGGCGATGACAGCGTGGGTGGCAACCCATCTTGTGGGGAAGAATCGGGTGACAGCCCTCAAACAGGCTGCCGTGGTGTGGTTTTCAGTGGATCCGGAATCCGCGATACGCTGGGCGAGTTCCCTCGTGGAAGATACCGAGAGGAACACCGTTCTTTTGGAAATCGGTTTCGAAATGGCGCGACTCGAGCCGGCTGGGGCTATCGATCTTGCCTCCAAACTCACCTTCTCCCCGATGCGGGACGAGCTTATTCTCCACTCGGTACGACAGTGGGCTGGCATGGATCCTTCCGCCGCTTCGCATTGGGCGTCCCGTCTACCGGAGTCTCGACTGAGACAGGAGGTTTTCTCGGCGTTGGCCGTTTCGTTGGCGGTGGATAGCGGCGAGGACGCCGCGGAAATTGTTGCCCGATCCATTGCGTCGGGGAAGGACCAGGAGGACTCGGCCGTGCTAGTCGCCCGCAGCTGGGGCGCCCTTGATCCGGAGTCTGCGGCCGACTGGATCGTTGGATTCCGAGACGTGCTCGTCCGTGAAGCTGCCATGCGCGAACTTGTTGCCGTATGGGTTGAGCGCTCGCCAGAGCGCATGTCTTCGTGGATCGCATCTCTGGCTGACGAATCGGTCCGGCTCCAGATGATGGATGTGGTTGGATCTATCAGACGACAAGCAAGACCGGCTCTCCACAATCCTGCCGTCGGCATTTCTCCCTGATTCCATTCGGGTAGCATCGGAACTGGCACTGGCCCTACTCAGCGTGACAAGGCGATCAGATAGCGGAGGAGCCGCTCTACGGTTGCCGTTTCTCTGCGTTCCTTGTGAATCAGATGGAGGTTTGCAACGACGCGGGTCAAGGTTCGACGGTGGCTAAACGGGGCAAGGTGTCGTTCGTCATACTCGATCGCTAGATCATGGAGGCGTTTGCGGCATTCGGAACGCGTTAAGAGCCTGCCTGAGTGGAAGGGATCAATGAAGACTTCCTCCGTGGCGGTCTGCCATCGGCAGATGAAATGTCCGGGCATGCCAATTCCCACCAGTGGCAGCCCCAGGCGTTTACTTATCAGTAGATAGACGAGACAGAGCGAAATAGGGATGCCTCTCCGGAGGTCCATTACCCGGTTGAGATAGCTGTTCTCAGGGTTGAAGTAGTCGGTTTCATTGCCGACAAATCCAAGCCTCCGGAAGAGAATCTCATTGAGTGCATCAATGGCGACACCTGGGCCCGGGCATCGACCCATTAGATGCCTTACACCATCGGACCAGTCATCCAGCTGAGCTTTGAACCCTTCAACCTTTATGCGGGGATAGCTTGTGAGAGTAAACTTCCAGATCCCTTCCTCGAGATCGAAGTGCTCACCCTGGGATAGGACAAACGCTAGGAACTCGTCGTCGCGCCGGTCGGCTTCGCATCTGTCGACTATCTCGAGTACCCGGCGGCGGATGACCGGATCCGGGTGCAGGGTATTGGCCGCAAGGAACTCCATCCCTTTTGCGCCCGCTGACAGGATGTGCCTTCTGATGGTCTCAACCACTGAGGAATCTTCGTCCCCGAGGAGGCTGAGCATCGCCCGAAGCTGCGATGGGGAAAAACTCCTTTCATGGGTTACCTGCGAGTCCATGGATGGTGAGGAGGGTGACCTTTCTGGAAACCCATTGCGAGAGGAGGTCCGGTCCTGGGGAGGCCTTTCCAGAATAAAAAAGGCGGACCTTTCGGTCCGCCTTACTTCAGGGAATTAGTCCGGATCAGCCCTCGTTGGTGGGCGTGGAAGACGAATCAGATCCCTCGGCCGGGCTAGCTTTGGAAACCGATTCCTCAGCGGAGTCTGCCGTGGAACCCTCGGGCTGCTGCTCACGCTCTTCCATGGCAGCTTTCCGACTAAGACGAACCCGGCCCTTCTCGTCGATGCCGAGGCACTTCACGGTGATCTCATCGCCCATCTGGACGATGTCTTCGACCTTTTTCACCCGGAAGTTGGCCAATTCGCTCACGTGGACGAGACCCTCGGCTCCCGGTGCAAACTCCACGAAGGCACCAAAGTCTTTGATGGAAACCACTTTGGCGCGGTAGATCTTCCCGGGCTCGGCGGCGGCAGCGGCACGGGCCTTATCCTCAGGTGAACCCTGCTTGGGTCCGCGGGCCGGCCTCGAGGAGCCCTCGGTCTCACCGCCGGCTTCACCCGACGAAGCTTCGCTTCGTGGAGAGCGTTCCCTGCGCTCACCTCGCTCGCCCCTTCCTCCTCGCTGAGGACGCTCAGGGCGCTCAGGGCGCTCAGATTTTGCAGCGGGCTCGGAGTCGTCAGAGGGAGGGATCTCTCCGCGTTCCTCCATGGCGGCCTTGCGGCTTAGCTTGACCCGTCCCTTGTCATCCACACCGATGCACTTCACCCAGATCTCATCTCCGACCTTGATGACGTCCTCTGGGCGGTTAACGCGCTTGTTGGAGAGCTCGCTGACGTGAACGAGTCCGTCCTGCCCCGGCAGCACTTCGACGAAAGCCCCGAATTCCTTCAAGGTAACAACGCGCCCAAGGTAGATCCTGCCAACCTCGATCTCAGCACCAATGGCTTCGATCTCCTTCTTGGCAATCTCCATGCCCTCCGCGGACACTGAAAAGATCTTTACCGTTCCGTCGTCCTCGATGTCGATCTCACAGCCCGACTCATCAACCAGACGCTTGATGTTCTTGCCGCCGGGTCCGATGAGCATGCCGATCTTCTCCGGGTTGATCCGCATGACGGTGATCCGCGGAGCATACTTGGAGAGCTCGGTCCTTGGCTCTGCAATCGTCTCCGCCATGTGCTTGAGGATCTCCAAACGGGCGGTGTAGGCTTTTTGGACGGCTTCAGCCATGATCGACAGCGGAAGTCCCTTTAGCTTCAGGTCCAGCTGGAAGCCGGTGATTCCTTTCTCGGTTCCCGCGATCTTGCAGTCCATGTCGCAGAACGCGTCCTCCCACCCGATGATGTCGGTCAGGAGTTGGTATCGGCTGATGGCGTCGTCTGAACCATACTCTGTACAGATACCGATGGAGATGCCCGCTACGGGTCGCTTCAATGGCACGCCGGCATCCATGAGAGCCAGAGTGGCTCCACAAATCGAGGCCATCGATGTGGAGCCGTTGGACTCCATGATCTCGGCAGTCACACGGACTGCGTAGGGGTATTCCTCCACCGGGACCATTGGACGCACGGAGCGCTCGGCGAGGGCTCCATGGCCGATCTCACGACGACCCGGACCAGAGATGCGGCCAGTCTCGCCGACCGAGAAATTGGGGAAATTGTAGTGCAGAAGGAACTGCTTCTTTGTCTCCCCACCAGTGTAGGCATCGAACTCTTGGATGTCGTCACTGGTTCCAAGGGTGGCAATGCACACCGCTTGGGTCTCACCGCGTTGGAACATCGCAGACCCGTGGGTCCTAGGCAGGAATCCCACCGCGCTGTTCAAAGGGCGGACAATGTCGAAACCACGCCCGTCGAGGCGCTTACCGGAATCCAGGATCAGAGTCCGAACCGCTTCCTTTTGGAGATAGTACTGGGCATCCTTGATCACAAACTCCGTCACCTTCTCCGCACCAAACTTCTCTACGAGTTTGGCGCCGACATCAGCAAACACTGCGTTGACAGCAGCCTCACGAGCTAGCTTTTGGGGCGTCAGCAGGGCGGGCACGACCCGGGTTCCGGCCATAGATTTGGCAGCGGAGAGGATCTCCTCGGGGACGACCTTGACAGTGATCTGGCGCTTGGGTTTGCCGATCTTGGCAGCAAGCTCCTTCTGGGCATGGATCAGGGGTTGAATCGCCTCCTGGCCGAAGCGCAGAGCCTCGATGAAGTCGGCCTCGTTGATTTCCTTTGCAGACCCCTCGTACATCACCACGTCGTGCTCATTGCCGACATAGATAAGGTCGAGGTCCGAGTCGATCTGTTGGTCATGGGTCGGATTCGCAATGAAATTCCCGTCCACACGGCCAACCCGCACGGCGCCGATAGGGCCTGCCCAAGGGATGTCGGAGACCATCAGGGCCGCAGAGGCAGCCACGATGCTGAGGATGTCGGGATCATTCTGTCCGTCCGCCGAAAGCAGCACGGTCTGGACCTGGACCTCGTTGTACCAGCCCTTCGGAAACAATGGGCGAATTGGCCGATCAGTCAGTCGGCAGGTAAGTATCTCTTTCTCGCTGGGGCGACCTTCCCGTTTGAAGTAACCACCAGGGAATTTACCGGCGGCGGACGCCTTCTCGCGGTAGTCCACGGTCAAGGGAAAGAAGTCTTGTCCTTCCTTGGCCTTGGTGGCCGCTACTGCAGCGGTAAGGATGACGGTCTCTCCAAGTTGGACGGTCACGGAACCGTCGGCTTGTCGGGCATAGCGGCCGGATTCGATAATGATATCCTGACCACCAACGTTAGCGATAACTTTTTCTGGCATATGCGGATGCGCTTAGCCATCCGCGAGAAACTTCAGTCAACCGCCCCGACCCGTTTTGGAACTAGGGTTCCCGAATCGGGGTCGCTGAGTGAAATCGCCCGTGGAGGCGGACGCGCTGTATTGCGCGCGACCTATTGGGTTTCACGTACTGGCCCCTCAAGGCGACCGGATCACGCTGGCTGCGGTGCCGACCTCTCAAGGAGGATGAAGGGCCAAAAGCCGAAGCCGGGCAGATGCCCGGCTCTATGAATCACTTCCTCAGTTTCAACTTCTTGGTGAGCGCCTGATAACGACGCTCGTCCTTCTTCTGCAGGTAGTTCAGCAAGCGGCGACGCTGACTGACCAGAATCAACAGACCGCGGCGAGAGCCGTGATCACGGTTATTCTTCTGCAGATGTTCGGTAAGGTTGTTGATGCGGCTCGTCAGCAACGCGACTTGGACCTCGGGCGACCCCGTGTCTTTGTCGTGAGTACGATGCTCGCTGATGGTTTTAGACTTGGCTTCCATGATGATTTCGGTGTCGGGCAGCAAACCACCGCCCCGTAAACGTCCGTCAATCTGAGAGTCGAGAATGCCAGATCAGGATAGACTGTGTCGAGGCTTTGTTTTGTGTCGAGCGCTCGTTGCCCTCTCCGAATCCTTGAGGTGCCAGGAACCCAACACCAGCTAGGGGATCAAAAGTTTGGGTAATAATCTAGCCTGGATGCCGGTCCCAGGAGTGCTGTCGTCAAACCCAAGTCGCCCTTGATGGCATACGACCCCGCGGTATGGATCGTTGTCGATCAACAGGTTGCCGTCCAGGTCCAGATGGTCGGCCAGGCTGGCAAGGTGAGCCGCCGCCGAGATAAGGACGGAGCTCTCAATCATACAACCGATCATGGTCTTTAGTCCCTGCGTCCGGGCGGCCTCTAGGGCCGACTTAGCTCCCGTTGCGCCACCAGTTTTCACAAGCTTCACATTGACCCCATGGAACCCTTGGGCGACCCGGACGGCATCGGCGGCGTGTTGATAGGATTCGTCGGCGAAAATGGGAAGGGGAGACCGATCCTTCAGCCAACGGGCGTCTGCTTCTGGGGTGTTGGTTGGCATCGGTTGCTCGACAAATTCCACCCGGCCATCCGTGGCCAGCCACTCAATGTTCTCAAGAGCCTGCTCTCGTCGTGTCCATGCGGCGTTGGCATCAACGCGGATAATTTTGTCGGGAGCTGCGTTCCGCACTGCCCGGAAGGTCGTCCGATCGTTGGAGCCCCCCAGCTTGACCTTCAGAATCGGCATGGATTCTGCCTCTCGGGTCTTCGCCTCCATGACCTCTGGCTCGTCGATGCCGATGCTGAACGAGGTGATGGGTCTAGGATTCGGGAAGCTCAGCTTTAGAAACACATGGAGAGGCATTTCCTCCGCCTTGGCTGCCCCATCCAATAGGGCCAGGTTCACGGCGCACTTCGCGGGAAAGTTTCCAGATCCGACCGAATCAAGGTACTCCATGCTCCCGGGAATGTCGTCAAACGATAGTCTTCGGGTGTCGATCTGTCTCAAAAACCGGCTCACCGTCTCATGGGATTCTCCGTATTGACTTGAGGGGGAAGCCTCTCCGAGCCCTGTGCGGCCGAGGAAATCCCAAAGTTCCACGAATATGACGGGGTAAACCGTCCTGCCACCGCCTTGACCAAGATCGTTTGCGATGGTCCAACGATGGCGGAGAGATAGATCGAACCTCCGAGAGATCACCTTGGTTATGGGGTGCTTGGATCCCATGTCTCCTTTTGTGGCTCACCTAGGTTGGGGTGATTTCCGTGTTCTGCTAGCCACATTTACCCTAGGCAGCCTCTAGCATCGATGGCGTGAGCGTCTCGATCATGCTCTGGAAGATCCACCTTCCGTCGGTGGAGCCGAGGAGGGGT